>ENA-ORDI01000370-ORDI01000370.1-marine-metagenome-genome-assembly--contig:-NODE-370-length-31928-cov-9.355687_pt1 | contig 31928 bp, 36 predicted proteins | sample MGYA00248628_ERZ508525 | MGnify/ENA primary metagenome ERZ508525 (study PRJEB26195, sample SAMN05422138) | marine metagenome | isolation source: East of Porto Seguro, South Atlantic Ocean | place... | reverse complement strand
TTCTTTTTCAAACTTGAGTTTGCAGTTATATCCAATATCCAAATTTGATTTATAATTACCTGATAATATAGAATCATATTTTAATAATTTTAATTGATCTAAAGTTAATAGTGGTTTTGGCAATAATTGAAAAAACATTGCCATAATTTTTGCAATAGTTAAAGGTATAGGAATTAATAATTTTTTTTTATCAATTAATTTTAAAAGTTTTTGAAGAATTTCATTAAAAGTCATTTCTTGTGGACCAACACATTCTATAATTTCAGAACAAATATTTTTATTAATTATTTGCAAAATTATTTCTGCTAACTCTGAACAATGTATAGGAGTAAATTTTGTTTCACCCTTATAATAAAGAGGAAAAAAAGGAAGTCGGTTTAATAAAGTCATAAATTGAGTTGTAAAATTATCGTCCACTGAATATACAATTGAAGGTCTTAGAATTGTTGTTTTATAAAAATTTAATTTAATTTCTTTTTCTCCCTCTAATTTACTTCTAGCGTATTTACTATCTTGAGCATTTTCTATTCCAAGAGCAGATATGTGAATAAATTGCTCAATGTTATTTTGTTTGCAAATTTTTGAAATGATGGAAGGAAAATTGACATGAATATTTTGGAAAGTATTGTTTCTTTTTTCAAATAATATTCCAATTAAGTTTATGCATATATCTTTGTTTTTTAATAAGTAATTTAGCTTTTCTTCATCAAAAATATTTTCTTCAATAACATCCAAATATCCTGGATTTCCTTGAGTTTTTAACACATACCCTTTTTGGTGAAGATTTCTTGTAACTGCAGTCACCATATGATTATTTTTGGTAAGCCTCCTAATCAAATGACGACCTATTTGACCTGATCCACCGAATACTAGAATATTTTTTCCTTTCATATATAAATATTTTAAATGAATTTAGATATTAAATTACACGAACATGACTTACCAGATGATTTAAAACTAGGCAACACAATTGCAGTTGATTGTGAAATGGGCGGTTTAAATATTAAACGTGATCCTCTATGCTTAGTTCAAATATCAGCTGGAAACTCAGATGCTCATATTGTTCAACTGGATAGAAACAACTATAAAGCGCCAAATCTAGTTAAAATTCTTGAAGATAAAAAAGTCAAAAAAATTTTCCATTTTGCTAGAGCTGATCTAACTTTTATCTCTTACCATTTAAAAATTAATGTTCAAAATATAAATTGCACAAAAATAAAATCAAAACTTTCAAGGACTTACACTGATCGTCATAGTCTAAAAGATTTGATAAAAGAATTTGTAGGAATAGATGTTAGCAAACAACACCAAGCATCAGACTTTGGAGGAGAACTCAGTCAAGCTCAATTAAAATATTGTGCTAATGATGTAATTTATTTACATAAAATTAATGATGCTTTAGATAAAATATTAACCAGAGAAAATAGAATGAAACTTTATGAAGATACAATAAAATTTGTACAAACTAGAGTGGATCTTGATCTTGCTTCATTTAAAGAAGATATTTGGTCTCACTAATGAAAAAAATAAATTTTAAAGAAATAGCAAAAGATGTTATTGAAACTGAAATTAAATCTTTAAAAAAACTCAAATTAAATATTAATAAATCATTTGATAAAGTCGTAGAAGCCATACTAAGTTGTAAAAATGGTAAAGTTATAATATCTGGGGTAGGTAAATCAGGAATTATTGGCAAAAAAATTTCTTCAACATTTGCCTCAGTTGGTATTCCTTCTTTTTTTATTGAAGCAAGTGCATGCTCTCATGGTGATTTAGGTCAAATAAGTTCAAATGATGTTTTAATTCTTATTAGTTTTAGTGGAGAAACGGCAGAACTACAAAATATAATTCAATACGCAAACAGAAATAAAAGAATTATTTTGATAGGAATTGTGTCAAAAAAAAATTCTCTTTTATATAAATCTTCTGACATAAAATTATTAATTCCTAATGTTGTTGAGGCTGGACCGGGAAATATATTGCCAACATCATCTACCATCGTTCAATTAGCTATTGGAGATGCGTTAGCTATAGCAACCATGAAATATAGAAAATTTGATAAACTAGATTTTAAGAAATTTCATCCAAGTGGAAGCTTGGGAAGTAAATTAAAAACTGTAGAGGATTTGATGATTACTGGTAAAAAAAACATACCTTTTATAAATGAGAATACTAAAATTAAAATAGCTTTGAAGACAATGTCACAAAAAAAATTAGGAATATTAATCGCAAAAAACTCAAGAGGCTTTAGCACTGGCATAATCACAGATGGTCAACTTCGTAGAGCTACACAAAAATTAACTGATATTAGCAATTATTTAGTGAAAAAAATTATGACAAAAAATCCTATTTCAGTTCATAAAGATATTTTAGCTGCTCAAGCTTTATCTATTATGAATTCAAATAAAATTACAAGTCTTTGTGTTCATAAAGGAAAAAATAAATACAAGACTATTGGTATTTTGCATATACACAATGTATTGAGCAAAAATATCCAGTAAATGATTTTTAAAAAAGTAATCCAAATTTTAATAATTTTATTAATAATATTAATTTCTTATTTGGTATTGAATATTTATTTTTTTGATAAAAAAGATATTTCTGATTTAGATTTGAACGAAAATTTAGTTATAGAAGAAGATAATTTAAATTTTGACAATGTAATGGAAAATTTAGAATATAAATCTTCTGATAAGTCTGGAAATAATTATATAATTAAAGCGAAGAAGGGGAAAGTAAATCTCGAAAAAGAAAATCTATTAATTTTAGAAGATGTTTATGGAGAAATTAAACTTGTAGGAAAATCAACTATATATATATATTCTAATTTTGCGCAATATAATAGGAATAATTTTGATACTAGGTTTTATCAAAATGTATTAGTAAATTATGAAGATAAAAGATTTAATTGTGATAATTTAGATTTATTTTTTAAGGATAATTTTGGATCAATGTATAACAATATTGTATTTGTGGATGAAAATACTCAAATTAATGCAGATCAAGTTAATATGAATTTATTAAATGGTGATATAAATATTAAAATGTTTCAGGAAGAAAAAAAGATAAAAATTTTAAAAAAATAAAAATGGGAATAATTAAAAAATTTAGAATCACTACATTTAAAAAAGAAATACCTAAAATTTCTTTAAAAAGAATTTCATTATCATTTAATAAAAGACAAATACTCGAAGACATTTCGTTTACAGTAAGAGAAGGAGAAATCTGCGGATTACTTGGGCCAAATGGTGTTGGAAAGTCAACAATATTTAACATTATGATTGGATTAATTGCACCTGACTTTGGAGATGTTTATATAGATCAAAAAAAAGTAACAGATATTCCAATTTACAAAAGATCCTTAGACTATGGAGTAAGTATAGTACCCCAAACGGGCGGTCTTTTTTCTGACTTATCTTGTTTACAAAATTTAACAGCTATTGGTGAAATAGTTATTAAAAATAAAAATGAAAGAATTTATAAAATTGAAAATATGATTTCTAAATTTGAGTTAGAAGCAGTAAAAAATATAAAAGCAAAATATCTTAGTGGTGGCCAAAAAAAAAGAGTCGCCATTGCAATGGGCTTATTGTCTGATCCTCGAATCATATTAATGGATGAACCTTTTCAAGGTTTAGATATACTTTCAACTAGGCAACTTCAACAAACTATAGTAAACCTTCAAACAGAAGACAGCTCAAGAGCATGCATAATATCAGATCACGCTGCGCGAGATCTGTTGGCAATTAGTGATAGAGCAATAATATTAGCAAACAAAAAAATTATTTCGCAGGGTACACCTTCTGAACTTCTAAAAGATGAAAATGCTAGAAGTGTATATTTTGGAAAAGATTTCAAAGTAAATTAAATCATCAATGAATATTTCAATATTTATATAATTTTTTATATCGTATGAAAAAATTTATAATTATTAAAAATAGAATTAGAAATATAAAAGCAAAAATTGTTGTTAGTTCTGATAAAAGTTTGTCAATAAGATGGGCTTTGTTAGCTGCACAGGCTTTAGGAAAGTCGAGAGCTTATAATCTTTTAGATTCCGAAGATGTTAATAGTACATTAATCGCCTTAAAAAAACTTGGTGTAAAAGTAACTAAAAATAAAAATTATTGTGAAATAAATGGAAAGGGACTGAATAGTTTTTCATTTAATAACAATACTATAATAAATTGTCAAAATTCAGGAACTTTATCAAGACTTATCTGCGGGGTTCTAGCAAAATCAATAAAGTCAGTAATTTTAAAAGGAGATCAAAGTTTATCTAAAAGAGACTTCTCCAGAATAATTAAACCTTTAAATCTTTTTGGTGTAAAAACTAAATTAAAAAAAAATAGGTTGCCTTTAAAAATAACTGGAACAGATTTTTTAAGACCAATTGAATATGATGAGCTTAGAGGGAGTGCTCAGGTCAAATCTTGTTTGCTTTTTTGTGCTTTAAATACACCTGGAATTACAAAAATTCGAGCAGTTCCTTCACGAGATCATACGGAAAGATTATTTAAATTCTTAAATATTCCAATAAAAATTAGAAGAGAAAAAAAATTCGACATCATAAAAATTAGAGGAGAAAATCAATACAATGGTTTTGATTACAAAATTCCAGGTGACATTAGCTCAAGTGCTTTTTTTATTGTGCTAACTTTATTGTCAAAAAATTCTAAAATATTAATTAAAAATGTTAATGTAAATAAATCAAGAACAGGAATTATTGATATATTAAAAAAAATGAATGCAAATATAAGACTAATCAATAAAAAAATGTATAACGGTGAAGATATAGCTGATATTTTTGTTAAAAGCGGAAAATCTTTAAAATCAATTAATTGTGCAAAAGAAATGAATAGTAGAGCAACAGATGAGTTTCTTTTGATTTTTTTAGTATGTGCTAAAGCAAAAGGTATCTCTTACTTTAATAATATAGGTGAACTAAGACATAAAGAGTGTGATCGATTAAAATTTGCTTCAAATTTTTTAAAAATGATAGGAATCAAAGTAAAAGAAACTTCAAATAGTTTAAAAATATATGGTAACCCAAGATTAGAATTAAATGGAAATTATGAAATAAAAAATTATATAAAAGATCATCGAGTTTGCATGATGTCTTGTATTGCTGCACTTGCGCTGGGTGGTACTTGGAAAATTCATGATAGTGAATCGATAAATACCTCTTTTCCTAAATTTTTTTCAAAATTAAAATCTTTAGGTGCAAAAATTAATTGATGAAAAAAAATAATTATACTTTTTCGATAGCAGTAGATGGTAGCAGTGCCTCTGGAAAATCAACAGGAAGCAAAATAATTGCCAAAAAATTTAGATTTAAATTCCTCTCTTCTGGAAAACTATATAGATATCTAGCACTCAGAATTATAAAAAATAAAGGGAAATACAATTATAGATTTATAAATAAAGTATCAAAAAATATTACATTAAAAAAACTTAACTCTAAGCAGCTTTATAATCCTAAGATTACTGAACTATCTTCAATTATAGCTAAAAAAAAATATGTAAGAACCTTTCTACGAAAATTTCAGTCAGATTTTATAAAAAAAAACAAAAAAGTATTGATAGAAGGACGTGATATTCAATCAAAAATTATGCCGAATGCAGATCTAAAACTTTTTTTTAAGTGTTCCTATAAAGAAAAAGCTAAAAGAAGATTCAAAGAATTTAAAAAAATAAATAAAAATGTCTCGCTTAAAGAAGTTGAAAAAGCTTTAAAATTAAGGGATTTTAGCGATGAAAATAGAAAAGAAAGCCCTTTGCTTTTAGTTAAAGGTGCTGTATTAGTTGACACCACTAATTTAAGTATAAAGCAAGTGGAGGATAAGCTAACTAAATTAGTTAAAAAAGCAGTAAACAATAAATATGGAAATTTATAAAGATCTTTCTTCGCCAGCCGTAAAAGAATTCGAGAGTTTATTAAACAGTCAATTATCAAAAATAAAAATAGAAGAAGGTAAAATAATTGATGGAATTGTAACAAAGATAACAGATAAGTTTGTTTTTTTATTTATTGAAGGACTTAAATCTGAACCAGTTTTAGATATAAATGAGATTAAAAGTATTAATATTTTAGATAAAATAAAAGAAGGCTCAAAAATTCCAGTTCTACTAGAAAAAATAGAAGATAAAAATGGATATGTAGTTGTTTCGGCAACTAAAGCTCAAAAAATAAAAGGGTGGTATGAATTAGAAAGAGCATATGAAGCAAACGAACCTGTCATAGGTAAAATTACTTCTAAATGCAAAGGCGGAGTAATTGTTGAACACATTGATACGGGCTCATTAATGTTTTGCCCTGGATCTCAAATTTCAGATAAACCTCTTAAAGATATTTCTCATTTAATGAATGAACCACAGAAATTCGCATTAATAAAATTAGATAAAATTAGAGGAAATGCGTGTGTATCTAGAAGACAAATAGTTACATCAAATAAAAAAGAAGACAAAGCAAAAATAATTGCAAAATACAAAGTAGGAGATGTAATTAAAGATGCTGTTGTAAAAGGTTACAGCTCTTTTGGATGTTTTTTTGATGTTAATAATGGTGAACTTGATGTTCTTGTTCACTTACAAGAAATATCGTATTCAAGAGTAAATCATCCTGATGAATTTTTTAATATTGGTGAAAAACATGATTTACTTGTAATTTCAGTTGATAAAGAAAAATTACAAGTTGGTTGTTCAATTAAACAATTATCTCCAGATCCATTCGATCATATTTCAAATTATAAACTCAATAAACCATATAAAGTTAAGGTTGTTAAAATTACTGACTATGGTTGTTTTTGTGAACTTGAAGCCGGGTTAAGTACTTTGCTTCATTCAAAAGAATTTAGTTGGACCAAAAAAAATACATCTACAAATAAATTATTTAAAGTTGGTGATGAAATCGAATGTGTAATTACTGAAATAGATAAAGAAAAAAAAAGAGTATCAATTTCTCATAGATTAACAAAAGAAAATCCATACGAAGTATTAGAAAAAAAACATCCAGTTGGATCTGAAGTAGATGGGATAATTTCAAATATTAATGAATATGCTATTTACATAAAAATAAATGGTTTTGAAATAGATGGATTTTTACATGCAAATGACCTTTCATATACTGCAAGGCCCGAGGAAGAACTAAAAAATTATAAAAAAGGTGATAAGTTAAAAGTTAAAGTCTTAGAAATAAAAAAAGATGATCAAAAAGTTAGAGTTGGATTGAAACAAATTTTTCCAGATCCTTTTGATTGGTTTGCAAATAAAAAAGTTAATGATACCGTGACTGTAAAAGTTATTTCATCTGATACAAAAGGTTTATTGGTAAAACCAGAAGGAAGTGAGCTAGAATTTTTAATCAAAAAATCTCAGATAGCCATTAATTCAGCTGATGCAAGACCTTCTAGATTTGTTGGTGGAGAAAGAATTGATGCTGCTATTGCAGGATTAGATCTAAAAAAAAGAAAAATAAGTTTAAGTATAAAATTACTAGAAGAGTTGCAAAATAAAGAGGCGGTATCTAAATTCTCTTCTCCTCTTTCAGGAAAAAATCTTCCTTTTTCTTCTCTTTCAGATGAGTTGGAAAACAAAAAGAAAAAAAATTAGAAAAATAAACAAATTTGGCTGCAGTAAAATCAAACCTTTTAAAACAACTAGCTGACAACTACCCAAATTTTCTCCGTAAAGATTTATCAAAATTATTAGATATAATTTTAAATGAGATGCAAAATTCTCTTAAACGAGGTGAGAGAGTAGAGCTAAGAGATGTTTTCACTTTAGAAACTCGAATTCAGAAAGCAAGAATATCAAGAAATCCTAAAACCAATGAAAAAATTGAAACTCCAGAAAAAAAGTCAATACATTTTAAAATGTCAAAGGAGTGGTTTAAAAAATTAAATAAAAGTGAATAAAAAAATTTTTATAGCCTGCGATACCACTGATCAGAAAAAAGTTCAAAGAATTATAAAAGAGAGTAATACTAATAAACTAAAGATAGGATATAAATTTGGATTAGAATTTTTTTATTCAAAACATGGTAGATATTTTTTGTCAAAAATTGATAGAAAAAAAACTATATTTTTAGATCTCAAGCTTAATGATATACCAAATACATGTGTTTCCACACTTAGATCTTTAAAGGATATAAAAAATGTTAGATACCTCACAGTGCATATTAACGGTGGATTTGAAATGATTAAGGCAATAAAACAATCAGCAAGGAAGATTAATAAGAAACTTAAAATTTTGGGGGTAACAGTTCTTACAAGTTTTTCAGATAAATCGTTAAAAAAAATAGGTTACTCAAAATCAATAAAAAAATTAGTTATTCAACAAGCTAAAATAGCAAAATTAGCTGGATTAGATGGAATTGTTTGTTCCGGAAAAGAAGCAAAAATAGTAAAAAAGATTTGTGGGAAAATGGAAATTGTGACTCCAGGTATAAGATTAATTGGAGACAAAGTACAAGATCAAAATAATAATAGAGTAATGACACCTAAAAAAGCATTTAATAATGGGGCCACAGCAATAGTTATAGGTAGAAGTATTACTAAGGGTTCAATAAAAAAAAATATACAAAAATTGATTAAGTCACTAAATTAACTCCATGGAAGCAAAAATTTGTGGAGTTAAAGATAAAATTACTTTAAATTTTATTTTATCTCATCCTAATCCACCGCATTTTGTAGGATTTATTGTTAATTACAATAAATCAAAACGATATGTTGAATTTGAAAAACTAAAAAAATTATTATCTACAGATAAAAAAAATTCTAAATATGTGGCGGTACTTGTTAAGCCATCAAAGGACTTTCTCGAAAAAATAAAAGACTTAAATTTTGATTATTATCAAATTTATGATTTTAAACCTGAAGAAATTTCTAATATAAAAGCAAAATATAACAAAAAAATAATTACCGCTCTTACTATTGGCTGTGAAAAAGATTTAATAAAATATAGTTTATTTGAAAAAGTTTCAGATATAATTTTATTTGATAGCAAAGGATACGAAAAAAGTCTAAGTTTTGATCATTCGTTATTAAAAAATTTAAAATTAAAATCTAAAATAATGGTTGCTGGAAATATTAAGTATAATGATCAACTTGATAAATTTATAAAAATAGCGGATATTATTGATATATCTGGAGGATTAGAAACATCTGGGGAAAAAGATATTTCAAAAATAGATATTTTTTTAAAAAATTTGAATAAATTAAATAATGAAAATTAAAAAAAAAATACCTTTAATAGATCAACATGATAAAAACTATTTATATGGAAAAAAATTTGGTGGTAACTATATTCCAGAAACATTAAAAAAACCTGTTGAAGATTTAACAAAATTATTTGAAAAACTTCGATATGAAAAAAAATTTTTAAAGGAAAGAAATTATTACTTTAAAAACTATGTTGGCACGCCAACTCCTTTTTTTAAACTAGAAAATTTGACTAAGCATCTTGGGGGTGCTGAAATTTGGTGTAAACAGGTTTCAAAGGCCAACGGTGGTGCACACAAAATTTATAATGCTACAGTTCATGCATTAATTTGTAAAAGAGCAGGAAAAAAATACATTATTGGTGATACTGGTGCTGGCTATGCTGGAAAAATGCTAAGCATGGCTGCAAAGAAATTTGGTCTAAAATGCAAAATATTTATGGGAACCAAAGATATTGAACGCCAAGCTGTTAATTGCCGAGCCATGAGAAAAAATGGTGCTGAAATTGTTCCTGTTGATGCAGGGAGTAAAACCTTAGTAGATGCAGTTAGTGAATGTATGAGATATTGGGTTTCAAATTGTGATACAACACATATGTGTATAGGTTCAACTGTTGGGCCAAATATTTTTGTAAAAATTTGTGGTTGGAGCACTTCACAAATTTCTAGAGAACTTATGATCCAAATAAAAAAAGAATTTGGAAAAGTTCCTAAAAAATTAAAATTAATAAACTGTGTAGGTGGTGGAAGCTCAAGTTTTGGATTTTGGAATGAATTTATAAATTATGATAAAAACCGTGTTGAATTAATTGGAGTTGAAGCAGGTGGACCAAAAAATAGTAAAAAACATGCTGCTCCACTAACGTATGGTTCTAAAATTGGTGTTTTGCATGGAGCACTACAATATGTAATTCAAAATGAAGATGGCCAGATAGAAGAAACAGAATCAATTAGTGCTGGTTTAGATTATCCTGGTGTATCTCCATTACATTGTTTCTTAAAAGATGCAAAAAGAGCAAGGTACACTGCTGCTACAGATGAAGAAGCTCTTGAAGCATTTAAATTAGTTACAAAATTGGAAAAAGTTAAACCTTCATTAGAACCTGCTCATGCATTTGCTGAAGCTATCAAAATTGCACCAAAACTAAGCAAGGATACTATTATTTGTGTGGATAGTTGTGGTGATGCAAAAAAAGATATGAAAATTATAAAACAGAGATTAGGAAAAAGTTTATGAGTTCTTCAAATCTAGCAATCACATTTAAAAAATGCAAACAGGAAAATAGACCTGCTCTTTTAACATACATAGTCGCTGGAGATCCTAACAAAAAAAAATCATTTGAAATTCTAAAAGCTGTTTCTTCACATGCCGATATTTGTGAAATAGGTGTTAGTCATAATTGCAATACAGGCGATGGAAAACAAATTCAAGATAGTACCTACAGAGCAATAAAAAATGGTATAAAAATTAAAGATACTTTTAGAATTGTAAAAAAATTTAAAAAAACTAAAAATGCTAAACCTTGTATTCTTATGGGCTACTATAATTCGGTTATCCAATATGGTGAAAATCGTTTTATCAAAAAATGCAAACAGGTTGGCGTTGATGGATTAATTATTGTTGACCTACCATGGCCAGAAAATAAAAATTTTTCAAAAAAATGTAAAAGAAATTCTATTAATTTTGTGCAACTAGTTTCTCCAACTACTTCTAAATATAGATTAAAAAGAATCATAAAAGATTCTCATGATATGATCTATTATATTAGCATGTTATCAACCACTGGAGGAAAACTTAAAGTATCTCCAAAAGAAATTTTAAAAAATTATCAAAAAATAAAAAAAATAAATAAAAATAAAAATTGTGTAATTGGTTTTGGAATTACTGAAAAAACAATATCAAATTTAAAATTTGCTGACGGATTGGTTGTTGGTAGTGCAATCTGTAAAGAAATAAGCAAAAGCTCGACAAAAAGACAAAATCCTGTCACAAATGTAAGTAATATGGTGAAAAGATTAAAAAATAAAATTATATGAATTGGCTAAAAAAAACTATTGTCTTTGGTGAAAAAATTAAAAAAATTTTAAAAAAAAGACCTTCAAAAGAAGAAATTGAAAGTTCTGAATGGACAAGTTGCTGTAAGGGCCCAGTATTAAAAAAAGAGCTTGAAGAAAACTTATTTGTTTGTAGTTCTTGCGGAAAACATCATAGAATTAGCTGTCGTCAAAGGTTTGATATTTTCTTTGGAAAAAATAGATACGAAATCCTTGAAACACCTCTTCCAATAGAAGATCCACTAAATTGGGTAGATACAAAATCTTACAAAGATAGATTAAAGGAAGCGAGAAAAAAAACTGGACAAAATTGTGGAGCAATGATTGCCAGAGGAAAGATAAATGACATTGATGTAACAGTAGGTGCTATAAATTTTGACTTTATTGGTGGCTCAGTTGGTGCAGCAGAAGGTGAAGCAATAATTTATGGTGTACAACATGCAATAGACAATCAAACACCGTATATTTTCTTTGCGTGTGGAGGCGGCCAAAGAATGTTTGAAAGCCCAATAGCTTTAGCAAACATGACAAGAACAACTCTTGCTATTAATGAAATTAAAAAAAATAATTTGCCATATATTGTATGCTTCGTTGACCCATGTGCAGGAGGAATTTCTGCAAGTTTTGCAATGCTCGGTGATATACATTTTGCTGAACCTGGTAGTTTAATCGCTTTCGCGGGCAAAAGAGTGATCCAAGCGACAGTAAAAGAAGAACTTCCACAAGATTTTCAAACTGCTGAGTTTGTAGAAAAGCATGGATTTGTGGACAAAGTAGTACATAGAAAAGATATAAAACACCAAATTGGTTTAATTTTATCAATCTTGCTTAAGAAAAATTCTGAAGTAAATTCAGAAGAAAATGAAACTTCAGAAACTAATTTCGAAACTACAGCAAAAGCATCCTAAAAAAATAGATCTAACTTTAAATAGAACTTTTGATCTATTAAAAAAGCTAGGAAACCCTCAGGATAAACTTAAAAATGTTATATCGGTTGTTGGAACAAATTCCAAATATAGTATTTGCCAAAGTTTAAAAGCAATTTTCAATCAATCTGGATATAAGTGCAATTTGTATCTATCACCTCATCTCCAAAGTTATACTGAAAGATTTATATATAATGATAATGAAATAAGCGAAGAAGAACTTATTAATCTTCTTGAAGATATAGAAAAAGTTTTAGGAGAAAACCAGGCAACTCTTTTTGAACTTCTTACTTGTGCTTACTTAAAATACTGCGAACAATTCAAACAGAATATTTCGATTTTAGAATCTGGTTTAATGCATCATTACGACAGTACGAATGTATTTAATAAAAATCTAGCATCAATAATTGGACCTATTGGACTGGATCATTTGCAATGGATCAAAAATAAAACAATTGATGGAGTAATATATGAAAAAACAGCAAAACTTTTAAACTCAAATATATTTGTAAATAAACAAGAAAATAAAGAAATAACATCAAAAATTGAAAAGGCCTTGAAAAACAATCAATCAAACAAATATTTTTTTGGAAAAGATTTTAATATTTTAAGGGCTGAAAATGGATTTATTCAGTATGAAGATCATAAAAGCTCAATAATACTACCAGAGCCTAATGTTTTGGGAGATCATCAGCTTGAAAACATAAGCACTTCTATAGCTGCAGCTAGAGAGTTATTTAATATTAAAGATCAAGATATCAAAACTGGAATAACTAAAATTGAACTCAAAGGAAGGCTTCAAGAGATCAAATCAGGAAAACTAAAAGATTTAGTTGGTTCAAATAGATTAATTTGTGATGGAGGCCACAATATTAATGCAGCAAAAGCAATTGCAAACTGGATAAATCAGCAAAACCAGGACGTTCACTTAATTGTTGGGATGATGAAAGACAAGGATCATCAGGGTTTTATTGATTGTTTCAAAGATAAAGTAAAATCAATTACTTTAATAGATATACCCAATCAGGAAGGATCAATTTCAAAAGAGGAATTCAAAAACAAACTTAATGGGATTAATAAAACAATTAATTTATGCAAAAATATCAAAGAAAGTATTCAATCAATCAATAAATATCAAAACGAAATCTGTCTTGTTTCGGGCAGCTTATATTTAATTGGAGAAGTATTAAATCTTAACTAAGATTTTCTTTTAAAAATTCCCTCATTTGTTGTTCAGGTGATCCACCAACTTTTCTTGCTATCTCTTGTCCTTTTTTGTAAACAACTACTGTAGGAACACCCCTAACGCCAGCGGCAGAGGCAGAATTAATTGCATTCTCATCAATATCTGCATAATAAAAATTAGCTTTATCTTTAAACTCATCAGATAATTTTTCCATAACAGGTTTTAAGGCCCTACACGGAGCACACCAGGAAGCTGAGTATTGTAAAATAGAAATGTCTTCGCTCTTTACTTTTGTATCAAAATCATCGTCTTTAAAATCAATTAGCATAATTCTTATTTAGTAGTTAAAGCAAGAAAGTCAACTATGCATTTTCATATTTTTTTTGTATGGACATAACATGATCATTCAGTTGATCTAAAAATTTCAATTTTTCTTCATCTTTTTCTCTAGTATATTTTTCTCTCAAATTGTCACACTCAAAATAAAACTCTTTACAGGTCCACCACTTTTCTTTACTTTCACTCAAGATTCTCCCAGCAATCTCTCTCTTAATACTTTTGTACATATCTGCAGGAAGTGTTTCGGGCGATTCTTGATAAATTATTTTCTTACCAAAACCTGCTAATCTATTGTCCTCAAATTTATCTAACATTATCAATTTGTCTTTCCAAGATGCAGCATGCCATAGAGGAAAAAGATTTGTATCTTTTTTTGGAGTAAATTTTGTATAGATACTTTCTTCAGCACAAATATCTTCTTGTGATTTTAACTGATCTTTTTCTTCAGCTATTTCTCTAAGCGCAGTAAGTATATTCTGAGAAAATTTTTCGTTGCTTTTTACTAATTCAGCTCTTTTTTTAATTAAATTTGGATCAATAGCATTATAAGGTTCAACTTTCATTCCATAACTTTCATCTAAAATAATTGGTGCCTTATTTGATCTAATAGTTCTAAGAAATTTTGGAGTTTTTTTCATTTCACGTTTTAATTCGCTAATCGATAAATTTAATAACGGCTCAACATCTATTCTTAGATCAACAGCTTGTCCCCATTGATAAACCGGATGAATACAATATTTTGGATTTAAAGGTGCACATAGATACATTCTAGATTTTCCATAAAAATATTCATTGAGAGTAATAATTTTCTCTTTCTTGAATATTGTTTCTACATCTAATTTGTTTGCAGTTTGTAAAAATGCATCCCAAGTATCAGGTTGTTTTTTTTTGATCAATCCAAGAATTTTTAATGTTAATTCCGCATCAAATAATGCTGAGTGAGCTCCTGAAACTTCTAGACCATTGGTCCTTGCAAGTGACTCAAGCTTCATAACGGCATTACCTTTCTCATTAATTTCAGTCAATAAAACATTGTTATCTAATGCATAAGCGCCTCTTGCAATATTTAGGCCATCATGTCTTTTATTTGGAGAGGAGTTTGTAATATATGGATATCTTATCCCTTTAAAAAATTCCTTTCTAATCATTTCGTCATCAAATCCAATATTCGACCAACCTAAAAATATTGCTGGACTCCATTTTTTGAAAATTTTTTCTAATTCTCCCAGCATCTGATAGTGGCTAAGATTAGCTTTAGTTAATAACTCAACACTAGTACGATTTACGATCAAAGCCATACACTGAGGAATTTCGCCTTCTGGAAGTCGACATCTTAAATTAAATCGATCTTTTTCTTTAAAATTTTCATCAACTAAAATACCACCAACTTCAATAATACTTCCAAAATCTGTGTTGGCGTTTGATGACTCAATATCCCAAATAGCTAAATTCAATTTTTCTCCTTATTTTAATGCTATTTGTGAGGGAATTTTTTTAAGAAACTCGCATCTAAACAAGTAGCAAAGTTGTTTTTTTAATATATGAAATTCTTTTAAAGTCAAACTTTATTTTCTTAATTGATGGTAAAATTGTTCAACCTTTTCAAGAAATTGATTTTGAAAATTTATTAATTCGTTACCTTCTATTTTAAAATCTTGAAATAGTCCATCAACAGTACAAATAAGAATCGCTACCTGTGTAATTCTAGAATTATAAACTGTGTTATGTGCAAGTGAATATGCACTACCTTGTAAAAGGTAATCCAAAATGAACTCCTGTTTTTTTGGCTTATTACTTTGTTTAAAATCTAAAATTGTCTCTTTGCCCTCATAAATACAAATGCAATCGGCTGTTCCTGCATACTTGCCTGGATAATATACTGTTGCCTCCGTTCCCCAAATTTCTGAGAGTTTATTTTTTAATCCATTATCAATAATTTCTACTGCCATTTTTTTTGATTTATTGTCTTCATCTAATAAATCTAAATTAAATTTACCTAATAAGAACTGTTCAATATATGAATGCATTGAGCTTCCTCTGTTTGAGGCTTCATTTTTTATTCTTTCAGCTTCTTTATGACCTACTCTTTCTTTCCAAGCTGCTATCCCGGCTTTATCTTCTTCGCTTTGAGTTGCTTTAAGTATGGTTGTAACACTAGGTAAATTTGAACCATCTAAATTATAGTGTCTTGAGCCATTAACAATAGAACGCGTAGACTTAGGATATGTAAATTTATTATTCCACTTCATCTATTTTTGATTCTTGTGGAATTTTTTGACTTTCTTTAATTGAAATTCCACCAACTTTCTCCATCTTATTTACTTTGCCAAGCAGAGAACCACGTCCATCTTTTATTTTATTCATAACTTCATCTATTCCATCACTAGTTTTTTTAATACTCTCCACTGATTTTTTTGCACCCTCATACACTTTTATACTTATTGATCCTATATCCTCTGCTAATTTAATTACTTGTTGAGTATTTTTAGATTGTTTTTCAGCTCTCCAGTAATATTCAACAGTTTTTAGTGTAAAATACAACATTGCAGGTCCAGCTAATGTTATTTTTTTTTGAATTGCATACTCCATCATTAATCTGCTAGAGTTGCCTAGTGATGAGATAGCTGCTTCATTAGGACAAAACATAATAACACCATCTAAACTATTAATTCCTAATTCCTTTTGATAATTTTTTTTTGTAAGAGAGTCTATGTGATCTTTAATTGATTTTTTATGTCTTTTTAAAGCATCCTCTTTTATATTTTCATCATCTGAATTTACATATTCATCCCATGCAGTCAGTGATACTTTGGAGTCAATAACAACATCTCTCTGACCATCCTTGTCAGGAAAATGAACTATAACATCTGGAATCTTTGTTGTTCCATCATCTGTTTTCATAGATACTTGGGTGTGAAATTCTTGACCTTCAGTAAATCCTAATTTTCCCAATATAAATTCTAGTACCATTTGACCCCAAGCACCCTGTCTCTGCCCAGGTCCAGAAATTAGAGTATTTTTAATTTCATGAGAACGTTGGCTGATTTCTTGGCTTGCTGTTTTAATATCTGTAAGTGTAGTATTAATTGATCCTGTTCTTTGATTTTCACTGGTTTTTATTTCATCGAGTAAAGTCTTAATTGCTATTATTTTAGTTTCTAAAGAAGCGTTATCGTTATTTTTTTTTGCGAATTGATAAATTGCCATTACAATTAAGCAACCAATTATTATTCCAAATAAAAATTCTAAACTTAAAAAATTAATCATTAATTATTACCATCATTTGGAAAGTAAACTTATTATCTTTTTAATTCCAGCTTTTTTATTTGATAGCTTTGACTGCATTAAACAAGCTTGTGATTTTAAGATTTCACCATCTTTTAAAACTCTTAAATTATTTGCTTTTAGTGTAGCTCCTGTTGAAGTTATATCTGAAATAATTTCTGCAGTGCCCGTAAATGGAGCGACTTCAGTACTTCCTAGACTCTGAACTAATTGAAATTGGGTTACACCCTTGGAGTATAAAAATTGTCTAGTTAAATTTGGATATTTTGTTGCAACTCTTAAAAGTCTTTTTTTCTTTTTTTTGAATTCGTCTGCAACTTCATCAAGATCAAGCAAAGTTTGCACATCAAGCCAGAGATCAGCAATTGCAAGAACAACCGTGCCATGTCCAAAATTTAATCTTTTTTTAATTAAAATATCTTTTTGAATATTGAATTCACTCTCTTTAAGTAAATCATATCCTGAAAAACCAATATCGATATTTCCTAAAGATAGTTGTTCAATGCATTCTCTAGCATGCAAATAGATAATTTTAACATTAGGAAGTTTTTTAATGTATCCAAATAAATCTCTTTCTCCTCTTTCAGAATAAATATTTAATTTCTTCTTTTTAAAAATATTAATTGTGTCATGTTTTAATCTTCCTTTGGATGGAAGCCCAATGTTAATAATATTTTTAGTCATATAAATTCATGTTTACTGCGGCACCTACTGCTGAAACTTTTCTAAATCCTAAATTAGTAGTTAACTGATCATATCTTCCGCCAGATATAAAATTCCTAAATTTTGATCTTATTTTAACTTCTACAGAAAAAATCATTGAACTATAGAATTCAACTTCTCTGCCATTAGCAGCTGAAAATTCTATTCTTAAGTTTTTATTATTATTTTTACTTAAAGGAAAAAAACCTTTTTCAACAATTATGTTAATTTTGTTTTTTTTAAAGAATGGATTTAAAACTTTTGGTGCCTTTTCTAATGGACATTTGATTTTTAAAAATTCTTTAATTATTTTTGAATTAGATTTTCCTGTTGGTGTTTTTCTTGGGTCTTTGATTTTCATATCAAATCTATCAAGAATTTCGTGATAAGATCTTCCGGCAACTATTTTATTTTGATTATCTTTTCGCATTTTTAGAAATCTTGATTTATCTATTTCAACAAAAACTGGATCTATGTCAGAATTGGTTTCTAATCTTTTCAATAATTCATTAAAGTAACTTTCATTCCAATAATGTCTTTTTAGTCTATTTCTCCATCTTGTTGGAATGTCTAATTTTTCAATTAACAAATTAAATAACTCAACATTTCCGATCTTTAAAACTGATTTTTTAAAAGGACTGTTTCTTAAGATATTTAGCGATGTATCTATTATTTCCTTGTCATCCTTTTGGCGGTTGTTTGAACCTAAAATTTCAAATCCAATTTGATTTTTAATAAAGCTGTCTTTTTTTTGATAGGTTTTTCTAAATGCTTCACCGCTATAACAAACTTTTTCTTTTCTATTTGCTTTATTTTGAATAAATCTTAATACAGATGAAACCGTTAAATCAGGCCGTAAGCACAATTCTTTGCCATTTAAATCATAAAATGAAAATAAAAATTTCTTAAATTTTTCACCTGATCTTTGAAGGATATATTTTGTCTCTATGACAGAATCTAGCTCTATAACTTTAAAACCCCTAGATTTAATAGATCTAAGAATTTTTTCAGATAATTTTTTTGACTTCATTTATTAGATTTTCCTTTGGAAAAGTTACTTGAATATTTTCACTTTGTTTCCAATCCTCTCTAGATTGAAGTTTTTCAGACTCTATTTTTCCTTTTTTTAAATTCTTTATAGTGATTTTATTTTCTTTAAATTCATTATCGCCACATAAAACTACGGCTGGAGAGTTTCTCTTATCAGCATATTTAAGTTGTGATTTAAGACTTGCATCTCCAAGATAAATTTCTGAATTAATATTTTTATCTCTTAATTTTTTTAAAATTTCATAATACTTTGGTAAATATTTATTATCTAAAATACAAATAATAACGGGTTCTTTATTTTGATAATCTACTTTTTCTAATTGAGTTAATGCAAATATTAAACGATCTAACCCTAGTGAAATCCCTGTGGCTGGTAGATCAATTTTATTAAATCTTGAAACTAAATTATCATATCTGCCACCGCCGCCTATTGAACCAAACTCTACTTCTTTTCCTTTTAGGTTTTTGACTTTGAAAGTTAAATTTGCCTCAAAGATAGCTCCTGTATAGTATTCAAGTCCCCTTACAACTGTAGGATTAAAATTTAATTGAGATTCATATCCACCATACTTAACTCCTTCTAAAATTTTTTGAAGTTCATCAATACCTTCAACAGCAAGTTCATTAGTTAGGATATTTTTAACCTCTGAAATATTTTTCAAATTTAAAAAATTTATAATCTCTGATGTTTGGCTATCTGAAAGATTAGCCCCTTTAGTAAAATCACCTGACTGGTCTTTTCTTCCTTTTTTTAAGAGCTGTTCAACTCCGTTTACACCAATGCGGTCTAATTTATCAATCGCTCTAATTACTATTAATTTTTGTTCATCATCATTAATTTTCAATTGATTAATTAAACCTTGAATAAGTTTTCTATTGCTCAAGTTGATTTTAAAATCTTTTTTTTCCAAACCACATTTAATTAAAGTATCTGAAATTAAACTGCACATTTCAGCATCTGCTAAGTTATTTTTTGATCCTACTATATCTGCATCAATTTGAGTAAATTCTCTAAAACGTCCAGGCCCAGGCTTTTCATTTCTCCAAACTGTACCTATCTGATATCTTTTAAAAGGATTGCTAATTTCATTAGAATTTTTTGACACATATCTTGCTAGAGGAGCTGTTAGATCATATCTCAACGACATCCAGTTATTATTTTCTTCTTGAAATCCAAATACTCCAGACATAGGTCTGCCTTCATCTGGAAGAAATTTTCCAATATTTTCTGATATCTCAAAACTTGGTGTTTCTAATTGTGAAAAACCAAATCTCTCAAAATTCTGTTTTATAATACCTATTAATTTATCCTTAATACTTAATTCTTTTCCTGATCTATCAGTAAAGCCTAAAGGTAAATTAGGTTGTAATTTTTTTTCTTTTGCCATTTTTTGGTACACCGGGGCAGGCTCGAACTGCCGACATCTAGTTCCACAAACTAGCGCTCTAACCAACTGAGCTACCGGTGCATCCTATTGTTGTTTTATATTAATTGATTAATTTTATAAATGATTAATAGCTAGCTTTTAGCCAGCATGAAAATGGTGTCTATGTATTGATCTCAGAGATATTATTTTTTTTATCATTGCGAGACTTTTAACAAATTAAAAATCTTATGCAACATGTAATTGTATAGGAATATAGATACTAATAAGATTAGTAGATATTCCCTATACAATTATGATTGAATTAGAATTAAGAGGTTTTTTGCAGTTTTACTGCGGAAGGACCTTTTTCTCCGTCTTCAACTTCAAATGTAAGTTCGTCGCCTTCGTTTAAGTATCTTAAACCTGCTTCTCTTACAGCTGAAGCATGTACGAATACATCTTTTTCTTTATCTTCACGTTCAATGAAACCGTAACCTTTTTTTCCATTAAACCATTTTACTTTTCCTTTTAGACTCATTTTACTCTCTCTTTTGTTATTTAACTTTAGCTAAACTTTAGCTTGAAACTAATTAGTAGATTTTAATATTTATTGCAAGTTAAATGAAAGAAAATATTAGCCTATTTAATGGTGGGTCCCCGCAGAATCGAACTGCGACCTAAGGTTTTTCAGACCTTTGTGCCGACCACATACACCAGAGACCCATTATTTAAAATCTAAAAATTATTCTTCCTTTTGTTAAATCGTAAGGAGTAACTTCTACAGTAACATTATCTCCAAATTATTTAAGAGTGACTAGCCCCCAACCCAAAAGAGTCGGGGGCTAGTCCCCTTGTAAAACTCGAATTCTGTTTTTTCTCAGCTTGCCTGCTGTATGAGCTGTTACTATATGTCCATTTTCTAATTCAACACGGAACATTGCATTTGGAAGTAAATCAATTACTTTTCCTTTAAACTCAAGTGTATCTTGTTTTGCCAAACCTAATTACTCCTCATTCTAGATTTAATACTTTGTACATGTCCATTTAGACCTTCATTCTCCGCAAGAGTTATAGCTTTCTTGCCAATAACTTCAATGCCTTTTTTTGATAATGTTATGTGGCTAATTTTTTTATAAAATTCGCTAACACTTAAACCCGAAGAAAATTTAGCTGATCCATATGTTGGTAATACATGATTGGTACCAACGTTATAATCTGTCACTGCCATAGCTGAATATTTACCAATACAAATACTTCCTGCGTTATTTATTTTTTCTAATATTTTTTTATTATTTTTATTGATTAATTCTAAATGCTCTGGTGCAATTTCATTTATTACATTTGCTATTTGTTGATCGCTATAAACCTTAATTATTAATCCATTTTTTTTTAAACTTTTTTCAGCAATTTTTTTCCTTGGTAAGCTTTTTAAAATTTTAGAAATTAGTTTTTTTACTGAAATAATTAAATTCTTATCTTTTGTAATTAATATACACTGTGAATTTATATCATGTTCTGCTTGACCAACTAATGAAGTTGCTACGGCGTTTGCATTTGTATATTTATCTGCAACTACACAAATTTCACTTGGACCTGCCACCATACTTTCAATACCCACATCACCAAAAACTTCCCGTTTTGCTTTAGCTACATATATATTTCCAGGTCCCACTATTTTATCTACTTTTTGCACATAGGCTAAACTTGAAATTGCTTGCACGCCACCCATGTTAAAAATTTCTTTGATACCAGTTTTTTTTGCAACATATAAAACTGCAGGATTTAAAGATCCATTTAGTTTTGGATTGGCCAAAACAATTCTTTTAACTTTGGCAATTTTTGCAGGAATAGCATTCATTAACAATGTTGAGGGAAGATTTGCAGGCACATATATTCCAACTGATTGGATGGGCACATGTTTATACTCTAACTTATTGTTTAAATTATCTTTGAATGATAAATTTTGTACTTTTTGTTTTGAGTGAAATTTGTAAATTCTATTGTACGCAAAATCTATGGCTTTTTTAACTTTAATATCTAAAGATTTAATTGCTTTATTTATTTTTTCTTTAGATGGTTGAAGTTGATTATTTTGACTAAACTTTTTTTCGTATTTTAAGACAGCTTTATTTTTATTTCTTTTAACATCTCTTATAATTTTATTAACAATTGAAGTATTAACTGATTTACTTGATCTTCTTTTGTTTAAATAAGTTTCAAGCTTATAGATAGAATTTTTACCAGTATAATTAAATGTTTTTATCATCTATTTTTTTTGGTCCTCTAAGGTAACTTCGATTATTTCTGCACTGAGTGTTATAAATGCATTATTAGAAAATAATAGGATTATTTCATAATTTTGGTTTTTTTTAACTAAGTCTATCGCAAGCAATTCAAGAATTATTTCTTGGTTACTTTGGTCTATATTTTTAGATTTTGAAGATTCTATAAACTCAAATTTAATTATACTATTGATTTTCTCACTTTTATTTTCGATTTCTTTATTTAATCTTTCAATGGAGATAAGAAATAATTTGTTTTTAGGCAAATATTTTATGTCACTTAATTTTAGCTTCGCTTCAGAACAACAAGCTGAGATCATTTTTAAATCTAAAGGTGATTGAGCTATGATTTTTTTTAAATATTTTTTATCCATTAAGGAACTCTTTTAATATTTACGCCGATTTTCCTTAATTTATTTTCCAATTTTTCATATCCTCTTAATCCATGAAACACACGATTGATAGTTGACTCTCCTTGGGCACCTATCGCCCCGAGAATAATAGAAAATGTAGTACGAAGATCTGAGGAAATACATTCTGCTCCATATAACTTTTCTTTTCCAATAATGGTTGCCTTATTTGATTTAATGCTAATCGAAGCTCCTAGTCTTACTAATTCAGGGGCAGACATATATCTATTTGTAAATATTTGCTCTTTTATTATACTTTTACCTTTTACTTTTGTTAATACGGCTAACAAAATTGGCATGTTGTCTGTAGCAAAACCTGGATAGGGTGATGTTTTAACTTTTACAGGTTTTAATCTTTTATTTGCGTTCAGTTCGATAGATGAATTTTTTATTTTTATTTCACACCCCATCTTTTTTAAAACCTGTAACTCTGAAGTTAAATATTTTGGATTAATTTTATTTACTTTAATTTTTCCTCTTGTCATCACTGCAGTTGACAAATATGAGAAAGCTTCAATTCTATCTCCAATAATTTCATGAGAAATGCCCTTGAGTTTATTTACGCCATTAATTTTAATTGTTCTTTTTCCTATAAAATGTATTTTGGATCCAGATTTATTTAAAAAATTTATCAAATCTAAAACCTCTGGCTCAATGGATATGTTTTTAAGGGTCGTGGGTTTACCTTTGGTAAAAACAGATGCCATAATTAAATTTGATGTACCAGTAACACTCACTTTGGGAAATTTGAATTCATTTCCCTTAAGACCTTTTTTGGCTGAAATATTTATGTATCCTTTATTTATATTAAAGTTAGCTCCCAGTTTTTTAAAACCGTTTAAATGAAAATTTATTGGTCTGGGACCCAAGGCACATCCACCACTCATTGCTGAGCGGCATGATTTATATCGAGCTAACAAGGGACCCATCGCTAAAACACCTGCTCGCATCGTCGAAATTAACCTATATGGTATAATTAATTTATGTTTTTTTTTGTTTGTTATCTTAATTATTTTGTTCTTTTCAGAAATTTGAACTTTTGATCCTAATGCTTCTAAAAGATTACACATAGTTATGACATCTTTAACAAATGGAACATTTTTAATTGTGACAGTATCTTCAAATAAAATTGATGATGCCATTAAGGGTAAACAAGAGTTTTTTGCACCACTAATATCAACTGAGCCCCTGACACCTTTATTGGAGCCTTTAATAATATATTTCTGCATACAATTTTACTTTGACTTTGCGAGCGTTATTCCAACTTGTCCTTGATACTTTCGTTGACCTTCTGCATATGATATTTTGGGTTCCTCCCCCAAAAAAAATAACACTTGGGCTGCCCCACTGTTTGCATAAAGTTTTATTGGCAAATTCGAATGATTTGCGAATTCCATCACTAAGTTGCCAGTCCAGCCGCCTTCAAGGACAGTCGAAGGCGTCCCGAGACCCGAACGGCAATATGAGGATTTACCTGTAACCAACCCTGTTACACGTCTTGGCATTTTAAAATATTCCATACTTGCGGCTAAAGCAAAAGAGTTTGGCGGTACTAGAATAAATGGTTCACCTTTAACTGTTATAAAACTATCTTCAGTAAAATTTAATGGGTCGATAATCGCAGATTTTGCATTACTAAAAATTTTGAATTCATCTCCGCACCGGATATCGTACCCAAAGGTTCCAAGTCCATGGCTTATACCTTTGTGGACTAGTTTATCTACAAAAGGATTGATCATATCTTCCTCTTCAACTAATTTTCTAATTTGTTTATCGTTTAAAATCATCTTATTTTTTTTTATTATTATTTAATTTTTTTTGGAAAATTTTTCTTTTTTTTAAATTTTTTTTCAAAGCTTCTTCTAGCTTGATTTGCTTTGGCTTTTTGTCCATTATTTTTTGTCTGGTTGGGTCAAATCTTCCAAAGTGATAGTGTGGTCAATGGGGATTGTCTTATCTTCTTCTTTTTTAATGCTCTTGCCTTCCGCTTTAGCTTGTTTTTTTGTTCTTTTGTCAGCAAGCTTTTTTTCTCGTTTAGCCTTTTTTGCCATTGCCTTCGCCCCGCGAGTTGATTTAAAATTGTAATGGATTCCACAATAAGAAATCGGACCAAAATAATTATAATAATCTTCTTCTATAACATTATTATTATTATCAAGGATCATTTTAGTAAAAATTTTCATAGCATCAAAAAGAGTTAGCAATGTTATAAACTAAAATTGTAATATGGCAATATTTTGAGTAATTTATATTAATACTCTAGTATCAGTTTAGTTGCCGCTGTAGTTCTAGTGATAAAACAGGCGATTGGTAATCGTCAGTCAGGAGTTTGATTCTCCTCGGCGGCACCATTTACCCTTTAATCTTTTTTTTTAAAACTAAAATAAATAAATTTATTAAAGTTCTAAAAATTTCTATTTTTGGAATTTTTGACTGTCCTTTAGATCTGTCGCGAAAAATAATTGGAATTTCTTTTATTTCAAAACCTTTTTTAGCTATTTCGTACAATGTGCCCATAAAAAAACTATAACCCTTATTTTGAACTAAATTTAAATTAAAGTTATGAAGCTTGTTTAAATTAAATCCTCTATATGAGGTTGTAAATTCATTACAATTTATATTTAAAAAAAATTTAATTAATTTATTCCCATATTCACTAAATATTAATCTTCTTCCTCTCATTAAACATTTTCCTCCTTCGATATATCTTGAGCCAATTACAAATGGAAATTTTTCTAAGTAATAAATAAAATTTTTAATTTCTTTTGGATCATGAGAAAAATCTGCGTCCATAGTGATTAAATATTCATAATTATTTTCAACCGCATAATCATAAGCTTTTTTATGAGCGATATCTAAGCCCAATTTTGAATGTCTTTTAATTAAAAAAATATTTTTAAATTGTTTTTGTATTTCTTGGATTGTTTCATAAGTTTTATCAGGTGAATTATCGTCAATTATTAGAATATCTGCATCAGAACAGTTTTGAGTTATAGAATATATTAATTCTCCGATATTATCTTTTTCATTATATGTTGCTGTAAATACAAGTATTTTATTTTGATTTGACATTATATATATAAATATACCAATGAAAAAAAATATTAATAGTTATCTTGCATTTTATTTGTTTGTTCTTTTTTTATTTGGTTTATTTTTCTTATTTATTAAACATGAAATTGGAAACGACTCAACTATTTCTGAGTGGATAATAAATTATTCTGGAGGCTTTACAAAAAGAGGAATGATTGGACAAATATGTATTTATTTTGCAAATCTATTTTCTACAAATTTAAGAGATATCATATTCGGATTTCAAACTATTATTTTATGTTTATATTTCCTTTTGATATATTTTTTTTTAAAAAATATCAAAGTTGATAGAATTTTATTTTTATCAATTTTTACTCCCATTTTCATACTTTATCCAATAGCTGAAATAGAAGTTTTGGCGAGAAAAGAGGTTTTTATATTTATAATTTTATTAATTTATTTATTTATACCAATAAACAAAATAGGTTTGCAAAATATATATAAAATTATAATGCTTCCATTAAGTGTATTAATTTGGGAGCCTGTAGTATTTTTTTTATTATTCTGGATAAGCTTAGATATAATTAATAATAAGTATCAAAAAATAAATTTAGAAAATCTAACTAAACTACTACCATATTTGCCGGCAGTTTCTGTTGCTTTTTATATTATTTTTAATCCAATGACATTAGGACAACATGATCAAATGGTAGAATTTTTAGCAAATAATTTTAATGAAAAATGCTACATGTCTTGCGCTCTCTTAAAGTCAAAATCTACAATTTTTCAACAATTTCAAGTTAATTTTAGTAAATATTCCTTTGAAGTTTTTTTAAGATATTTTTTAATTATAATTATAGGTTTTGGCCCTTTATTTATTTTATTATTTTATTCTAAATTAAAAGATAAAAATTTAATTTTTTTTAAAAATTTTAATAACTTACTAATTCCTTTTTTAATTATTTTATCTCCAGTTTTATTTTTGTTTGCAATGGGTTATGATTGGGGAAGATGGGTAAATATCGGTTATGTATTTTCAATAATTAGCTACGTTTACTTGTATAAAAAAAGAAAAATATTTATTTCAGAAAATAAAATACAAAATAATAAATTAAATAAAGTAAGCAAAAAAATATTTGTTTTGTTTTTTGTTATTTATTGTTTTGGGTGGAATCCAAAAACAGTAATTACTGGCGATGTAGCTTCTTTTCCAGGCTATAGAATTCCATATAAAGTTTTTAAATTATTGAATCAACAATAGCTAAATTTTATTTTGATAATTTTTTTTTCTAACAATTAAAGCAATAATTAATATTATAAAAAATCCTAAAATTGGATAGTAAACATGTTTTGATGTTAAAATATCAAAAAAAGAAGGAGCGATTTCATTTTCATTAATTATTTTTTCAATTCCACTTCCTAAAGTAGTGCCTACAAAAAGTGTTGGCAATATTCCAAAAAAAGTACCAAAAAAATAATTTTTTAATTTTACATTAAATAAAACAGGTAGAATATTAGCTATAGAAAAAGGTATGCCACCAACAAATCTATAAATTAAAAAAAAAATAAATTCATTTTTTTTAAATTTTTCAGAAAGTGAATAAAATTTTTTTGAAAATGTTTCTATTATCAAATCTTTCAAAAAATAACTGGCAAATAAATATAATATGGTCGCTCCAATAGTTAGAGAAAATGTTACAATTAAAGTTCCAAACCATTTGCCAAAAATAAAACCGCCTAATAAAAAGATAGGACTCCCAAATCCTAATAGAAGAACCCAAATAATCGTAAAAAAAATGAATAAAAAAATTGTAAGAAAAAAATCATTTTGTTTAACTTTGAAAATATAATCTCGATTATTTTTTATAAAATCATAGGTAGCTAAATCATTTAATGAAAATTTACTAAAAAAAAACCACAAAAATATAAAAACTATCAATAGATATAATGTTCCCAAGTAAATTTTAATTTTTTTTGCTTTTTCCATATATTTTAACTAACTAAAATTAACTGTACTTTATTACACTTATTTCTTATAAATACCGAAATTTTAACAACAATTTAACTAACTTATTTATGAAAAGAACTTATCAACCAAAAAAAGTAGTAAGGAAAAGAAAACATGGCTTTAGATCAAAAATGAGAACTAAAGGAGGAAGAAAATTATTAGCTAGAAGAAGATTAAAGGGAAGAAAAAGACTTACTGTTTAATGAAGACTAAAATTTCAAGTCTATCAAAAAATGAAGATTTCAAGTCTCTTTTAACTGGGAAGAAAATTACAAATAAATATTTAACAATTTTCTTTAAAAAACTATCTGGTAAAAACAATAAAAAATTAAACATAAGTTTTGTTACACAAAAAAAAATTGGAAATGCAGTTAAAAGAAACAAAATTAAAAGAAGACTAAAAAATATAATGAATGATGCTATAAAAAAAATTTCACTTAACTTTAATTATTCATACCTTGTTATTGCAAAGGACACCGTTCTAAATAATAAATATTCAAATATAAAAAAAACTTTATTTTCGGACTTTGAAAGGATTGAATAGTGAAAATTATTTCATATGCTTTAATTGATATAATTAAAACTTATAAATTTTTTATTAGCCCTTTTTTAAGTCCATCTTGTCGTTATCTTCCAACTTGCTCTGAATACTTCATTGATTGTTTAAAAATTTACGGACCATTTAAAGGTTTTTATTTTGGAACAAAAAGAATCTTGTCTTGTCACCCAATTAAAATTCTTGGGGGCGGGGAAGGTTTTGATCCTGTATTTAAGAAAGCAAAGGTGAAAAAATAATGGACAATAAAAATATATTATTTGCAATAAGTTTATCAGCAGCCGTAATTATTCTTTGGACGTTAGTATTTATACCACCGCCAGAAGAAATAAAACAAAACAAAATTAATCAAGAACAAGTTAAACAAGAACAAGCCCAAAAAAGTTCTGATACTCCTAGTTTAGATCAAAATGAAAATTTTACTAAATTAACACGAAAAGAAGCTTTAACAGAAAATGAAAGAGTTCCATTTGAAAATAATAGTGTAGTTGGATCTATCAGCCTTAAAGGTGCAGCAATAGATGATTTAACTTTTAAAGAATATAATGTTGAACTAAACAGCAATGAAAAAGTTATTCTACTAAATCCAAGAAATGTGGAAGATGGATACTTCATTGAAAGTGGTTTTGTAACTACAAACAAAAATATAGATATTCCTAACTCAAATACTGTTTGGGAAGTTGAAGGAAATAAAAAATTAACTAACAATAGTCCTATAAAATTAACCTGGACCAACTCTCAAGGAATTACATTTGAGAAACATATAAGTTTAGATGACCAATTTTTATTTACGGTAAAACAAAAGATAATCAATTCATCAGATAAAACTTATAATTTCTATTCTTATGGGCAAATCATCAGGAACCGAATCCCCTCTTCTATATCCGGTTTTTATATTTTACATGAGGGCTTTTTATCTGTACTTGATGATCAGTTAATCGAAGAAGATTATGATGATATTCAAGAAAAGAAATTTACTCAAACTGCTCAGGAAGGATTTTTAGGAATTTCTGACAAATTCTGGATTGCATCAGTTATTCCACCTAGAAGTAAAGAGTTTAAAATAACTTTTGATTATAAAAACAAATTTAGAGCTAATTATATATCAACGAAAGGTATAGAGGTTGGTGCAAATGGCTCTATTGAAGAGGAAATTCAAATTATAATTGCCGCTAAAAGAGTAAATGCTATTGATTATTATGCTGAAAGCTTAAACATTAATAAATTTGATTTAGTTATAGATTTCGGAATCTTATATTTTTTAACTAAACCTTTGTGGTTTGCAATAGATTATTTTTTTAAACTGTGCGGAAATTATGGAGTAGCTATTATTTTAATAACAGTCTGTATTAGATTGTTATTCTTTCCTCTCGCCTCATATTCCTTCCGCTCAATGGGGAAGATGAAGCTTCTTCAACCGGAAATGATAAGATTAAAAGAGCTTCATAAGGATGATAAAATGAAGTTGCAACAAGAGATGATGGCGCTTTACAAAAAAGAAAAGGTAAATCCTATGAGTGGCTGCCTACCGATACTCGTGCAGATCCCAGTATTCTTTGCTTTGTATAAAGTGTTGTTTGTAACGATCGAAATGCGTCACCAACCTTTCTTTGGTTGGATTAAAGATTTATCTGACAAGGATCCCACTACTGTTTTTAATCTTTTTGGTTTAATTCCCTGGGATCCACCATCATTTTTAATTATCGGGGCGTGGCCGATCGCTATGGGTCTCAGTATGTATATTCAGCAGAAGCTTAACCCAGCGCCACCAGACCCGATACAAGCCAAGATCTTTAAATTCTTTCCTCTCTTCTTAACCGTAATACTCGCACCTTTTCCTTCAGGTTTGGTGATCTATTGGACTTTTAACAACCTGTTAACTCTAATTCAGCAGTATTACATACAAAGAACAATGACTATTAAAACAACGTAGATGTCATTCTTAAAAGAAGAAGAATTAAAAAATATCTTGCCAATTAATGGTCCATCAGTTGAAGAAGTAAAAAAATACATAGATAAATACAACGATGAATTAATTGTCATAAAATGTGGAGGTAGTGTTCTTATAGATCCAAATCTATTTGATATTTTTATCAAAGATGTAGCGGTCTTGAAAAAAATTGGATTAAGTCCAATTATTGTTCATGGAGGAGGAAAAAGAATTAACAGCAAACTAACTGAATTAAATATTCAAAGTAATTTTATCAAAGGTTTAAGAGTTACCGATGATAAGACTATAAATATTGTAGAAGATGTTTTAATAGAACTTAACAAAGAAATAGTAAACGCTTTAAAAGATCAATCTTGTGAAGCAAAAAGAATTACCTCAAAAGAATATAATATAATTACCGTTAAACCTGAAAATGATGAATTAGGTTTTGTTGGTATACCTACTCATATTAAAGCTGATGTTTTAAAAGAAATTGTTAAAGCTAATGAAGTACCTGTTATTGCACCATTAGGTTTGGATGAAAATAATCAAACTTTTAACATCAATGCAGATTATGCAGTAGCATTTGTGGCCAAAGAACTCAAAGCTAGAAGATTACTTTTAATGACTGGAGTTGAGGGTGTATTGGATAAAAATAAAAAACTAATTTCTGAAATTACACCTAGTATTGCAAAAAAAATGATGGATGAAGATATTATTAGTGGTGGAATGATACCTAAAATTAATACATGTATAGATGCTATAAGTAATGGAGTGAAAGGTGTGGTGATTATAGATGGTAGAAGACATCATAGTATACTTTTTGAATTATTATCTGATAAAGGTGCTGGTACTTTGATAAGAAAATGAAGGAATTTAAAAATATAAAAAATATTATCTTCGATTGTGATGGAGTGCTCTATAAAGACTTAGACGCTGTATTTGGTCAAGTTAGTAAAAGAATGGGTGAATACATTTCTAAAAAATTAAATGTAGATTTAAAAGAAGCAAAAGAACTCCAAAGAACTTATTTTCATCAATATAACACTAGCCTTAATGGATTAATGATACATCACAAAATCAATCCAAATGAATTTCTTAAATATGTGCATGATATAAATTTAGATTTTCTCGAAAAAGATACAGTTTTAAGAGAAGATCTCCTAAATCTTGATGCTAAAAAATTTGTATATACGAATGGTCCGCGTGATCATGTCAAAAATATAACTAAGCATTTAGGTATTGATGACCTGTTTGATGGAATATTTGATATTGTGGATGGACAATTTTTTCCTAAGCCACAAATAGAACCATTTAAAATTCTAATTAAAAAATTTGAAATCAGTCCTGAGGAAACAGTCTTTATTGAAGATATTGCAAAAAACTTATCTCCAGGAAAGGAACTTGGTTTAAAAACCGTTTGGTTAATTAATAATGAATATTGGGGTAAACAAGATTCTGATAAAAACTTTATTGATTTGAAAATAGAGAATCTATCTAGCTTTTTAAAGCAAATTAGATTATTACAAGCTGCATAAAGTCTATGAATGATCTTGAAAAAATTATAAATGATGCTTGG
>ENA-ORDI01000368-ORDI01000368.1-marine-metagenome-genome-assembly--contig:-NODE-368-length-32003-cov-3.526060_pt1 | contig 32003 bp, 27 predicted proteins | sample MGYA00248628_ERZ508525 | MGnify/ENA primary metagenome ERZ508525 (study PRJEB26195, sample SAMN05422138) | marine metagenome | isolation source: East of Porto Seguro, South Atlantic Ocean | place... | reverse complement strand
TATGCAGATTACAAGGCGAACCGTCCGCCGCCGCCCGAAGACCTGATCCCGCAGTTCGATCTGGTGCGCGACGCCACCCGGGCCCTGAACGTCGCCTGTGTCGACATGGACGGCTTCGAGGCCGACGACCTGATCGCCACCTATGCCCGGCTGGCCATCGAAGCGGGCGCCGACGTCACCATCGTGTCCAGCGACAAGGACATGATGCAGTTGGTCCGCCCGGGGGTGGTCATGATGGACGCCATGAAGGACAAGATCATCGGCCCCGACGAGGTGATGGAAAAATTTGGCGTCGAACCCGACAAGGTGATCGAGGTGCAGGCCCTGGCTGGCGATTCGTCCGACAACGTGCCCGGGGTTTCCGGCATCGGCGTCAAGACGGCGGCGCAGTTGATCAACGAATACGGCGATCTGGAGACGCTCCTGGAACGGGCCGGGGAAATCAAACAGCCGAAGCGCCGCGAAAACCTCATCAACGAGGCCGAGTTGGCGAGGATTTCCCGCCGGCTGGTGACCCTTCGCGACGACGTGCCGGTGACCGAGGAATTGAGTTCCTTCGCCGTCAGGGAGCCGAAGAGGGACGAGTTGTTGGCGTTCCTCAACGAACAGGGCTTCAAGTCGATGCTGGCTTCCACCGAGGCCCGATTCGGGGGCCTGCCTTCGCCGAAACGGAGCCCCGGCTCCGCGCAGGCGGGCGGGACCGAAGCGGCGGAGACGCCGGAACCGGAGGGAAAACCGGCGGTCCAGGAAACCGGTTATGAATTGGTGCAGACGGAAAAGGCGCTGAAAGCCTGGATCGAGGAGGCCACACACACCGGCGTCTTAGCCATCGATACGGAAACCACGTCCCTCGACGCCATGCGGGCCGAACTGGTGGGGGTGTCGTTGTCCATCGAACCCGGCCGCGCGTGCTACATCCCGCTGGCCCACAAACAACCGGCGGCGCAAGGGGCGCTCGACCTGGACGGCGACGAGAATGGTGGCCTGCCTTCGCCGAAGCGGAGCCCCGGCTCCGCGCAGGCAGGCGAGGCGCCGGACCAGATGCCGATGAAAAAGGCGATCAAGCTTTTGAAGCCGCTATTAGAGGATCCCTCGGTGTTGAAGATCGGCCAGAACATCAAATACGACATGAAGGTGCTGGCCCGCCACGACATCGAGGTTTCGCCCATCGACGACACCATGCTGCTGTCCTACGTGCTCGATGGCGGGCTGCACGGCCACGGCATGGACGAACTGGCCAGGATTTTCCTCGACTTGGACACGATCAAATATTCCGACGTTACCGGCACCGGCAAGGCGCGTGTGACCTTCGACCTGGTGCCGCTAGACAAGGCGCTGGATTACGCCGCCGAGGACGCCGACATCACCGGCCGCCTGCACCGGGTTCTCAAGCCCCGCCTGGTGGAGGAAAGCATGGTCACCGTCTATGAGACCCTGGAGCGCCCCCTGGTGCCCATCCTGCGGGATATGGAACGGCGGGGCATCCGCGTCGACGGCAAGGAACTGAAACGCCTCTCGGATGATTTCGGCAAGCGGCTCGGCGGCCTGGAGGAAGAAATTCACCGAATGGTAGGCCACGAATTCAACATCGGCTCGCCGAAGCAGTTGGGCCAAGTGCTGTTCGACGAACTGGGCCTGCCCGGCGGCAAGAAGGGCAAGACCGGGGCCTATGGCACCGGCGCCGAGGTGCTGGAGGCGCTGATCGACCACGGCCACGACCTGCCGGCCCGGGTCCTGGACTGGCGTCAGTTGGCGAAGCTGAAAAGCACCTATTCGGACGCCCTGATGGAACAGATCAATCCGGCCACCGGGCGGGTCCATACGTCCTATTCCCAGGCCGGCGTTTCCACCGGCCGGCTGGCATCATCCGATCCGAACCTTCAGAACATCCCCATCCGCACCGAGGAAGGCCGCAAGATCCGCCGCGCTTTCGTCGCCGACAAGGGGATGATGCTGCTGAGCGCCGATTACTCACAGATCGAACTGAGACTCCTGGCCCACGTCGCCGGCATCGATGCGCTGAAGGAAGCCTTCCACGACGGCCAGGACATCCACGCCATGACCGCGGCCCAGGTCTTCGGTGTGCCCACGGACGCCATGGACCCGATGGTCCGGCGCAAGGCGAAAGCCATCAACTTCGGCATCATCTACGGTATCTCGGCCTTCGGCCTGGCGCGGCAATTGGGCATCGGCAATTCCGAAGCCGGCGAATACATCGACGCCTATTTCGAAAAATACCCGGGCATCCGCGATTACATGGACCGGACCAAGGAACAGGCCCGCGAAAAGGGCTTCGTCGAGACGCTGTTCGGGCGCAAGTGCCATATCCGCTCCATCAACGAGAAAAACCCCAACGTGCGCGGTTTGGCCGAGCGCGCCGCCATCAACGCCCCGATCCAAGGGGGCGCGGCGGACATCATCAAACGCGCCATGATCCGGCTGCCGGATGCGTTGGCGGACGCCAAGCTCAAGGCCCGGATGCTGTTGCAGGTCCATGACGAGCTGATCTTCGAGGTGCCGAAGAAGGAACTCGACGCGACGGCCGAACTGGTGAGCGGCGTGATGTCGGGGGCCGCGCGCCTGGACGTGCCGCTGGTCGTCGATACCGGCTTCGGCGACAACTGGGACGAGGCCCACTAGCGATGACCGGCGCCGGCGCCAGCGCCTGCCCGGTCCGGGTTTTCCGCTTTCCCGGCCCGGGCCTTCTTTTTCAAATGCGCCGCGACCCGGTATCCCAACAGGACGGCGCAGATGCTGGCATAGATGATCGGTTCCAACTGCACCCCCTTGCGCATCATGTAAAAATGCAGACACGCCATGATCCCGGCCACGTAGATCAGCTTGTGCAGCCGGGTCCAGCGTTTGCCGCCCAGGCGCTTGATCATGCCCTTGGTCGACGTCGCCGCCAACGGCGCCAACAGGACGAACGTCGCCATGCCGACGGTGATGTAGTTGCGTTTGTCGATGTCCTTCCAGATTTCCGTCCAGTCGAAGAACTGATCCAGCCCGATGTAGCTGGACACATGCATGCAGGCGTAAAAGAACGCAAAAAGCCCGATCATGCGGCGAAAGCGTATCAAGGGGGTCCAGCCGGTGATCCCGCGCACGGGCGTCACCGCCAGCGCCAGCAGCAGAAACCGGATCGTCCAGTCGCCGAGGAAGCGGTTGATGTATTCGATGGGGTTGGCGCCCAGCGGCCCGGTCGGGCCCAGGCCGGACGATACGGCGGCCCAGGCGACCCAGGCCAGCGGTATCAGCGCCGAGGCGAAAACAAGCGGCTTGGCGACCCAGCGTATGGCGGTTTCACGGGTCATCGGGGGCTTATAGATGATCCGGCCGGGTTCGGGTTAGTAAAGTTTTCTGAGGTCCATGCCTGCGTACATCTGGCTGACTTCTTCCTTATAGCCGTTGAACATCAGGGTCGGGCGCTTCAGGAAATCGCCGATGCGCCGTTCCTTGGCCTGGCTCCAGCGGGGGTGGTTTTTGGTCGGGTTGACGTTGGAATAAAAGCCGTATTCGCGGGGCGACGCCACATTCCAGGCGGTCGGCGGCTCGGTCGCCTGGAACGTCATCCGGACGATCGACTTGATGCCCTTGAAACCGTATTTCCACGGCACCACAAGGCGGAACGGCGCCCCGTTCTGGTTCGGCATCACCTCGCCGTAAAGACCCACCGCCATGATGGTCAGCGGGTTCATGGCCTCGTCGATGCGCAGCCCTTCCTTGTAGGGCCATTTCAGGACCGGGCGTTTTTGTCCCCGCATCTGTTCGGGGTCCAGCAGCGTCTCGAAGGCAACGTACTTGGCGTCCGATTTGATCCCGACCCGCTTGATGATGTCGCTCAGGGGAATGCCGACCCAGGGAATGACCATCGACCAGGCCTCGACGCAGCGCATCCGGTAGACGCGCTCTTCCAACTGGTGCGGCTTGAGGAAGTCCTCCAGGTCATAGACCCCCGGTTTTTCGACGGCGCCGTCGATGGTCAGGCTCCACGGCTTGGTCTTGAAGTCCTGGGAATATTCCGACGGATCGGTCTTGCCGGTGCCGAATTCGTAGAAGTTGTTGTACTTGGTGATCGGGCCGTAATCGGTCAACTCCTCGCCCAGGGCTTCCTGGGTCCACTTGCTCTTCTGAACCCCGGAAAGTTTGACCCTGGGGTTCCCCTGGGCGGCGAAAACCGGCGGCGCGATGGTCCCGAACGCCGCCCCAGCACCGGCCACGGCGGCCGTCATCAGGAAACACCGGCGGTCCAGGTAGAACGCCTTAGACGTGATCTCGGACGATTTGACCTCGGAAGCCTTGGAAAATTTAACCAGCATGGCGGTGTTTTTACCCTCCGGTTTTCAATATCGGGCAGGTGGGCGGGGGAAAGTTCCCATAAGATGTGTGCCCTCGCCGGGCGATTACAAGACCCTTTGCATACCCCGCGGGAGCGCAGCCTGTCACTTAAACCTGGATCACATTTTAGAGAGCTAATATTCAAAAACACCTTATTTCTTGAGACTTTTGGGGGTTTCCCTGTTTCCGGGGCCCGTAATCTAATATTAGGTAATACGGTATAGGGTTTCGTTAATGCGCGTTCTTTATCACCTCTGGTTATCCCCCGATTGCCGAAAGGTAAGAGTCGCGCTTCTGGAAAAGGGGCTCGATTTTGAACTGCGGGCCGAATACATCTGGGAGCGCCGCGACGAGTTCCTGGCCCTCAACCCCGCGGGCGACGTGCCGGTCCTGGTCGAATCGGACGGCTCGGCCCTTTCCGGGAGCAACGCCATCTGCGAGTTCCTGGACGAGGTCCACCCGGATCCGCCCTTGATCGGCCGCCAGGCCCTTGGGCGGGCCGAGGTGCGCCGCCTGGTCCATTGGTTCGACGGAAAATTCGACAGCGAAGTGACGGAAAACCTGGTCGGGGAAAAAATGATGAAGCGGCTGTTGGGCCAGGGCGCCCCGAATTCAAAGGCCGTCCGCGCCGGGCACGCCAACATCCATCACCATCTGGATTACATCGGGTATCTGACCGAACGCCGAATCTGGCTGGCCGGCGATACGTTTTCGCTGGCCGATATTACGGCGGCGGCACATTTGTCGACCATCGATTACTTAGGGGACGTGCCTTGGAAGGAACACGAGGAGGCAAAGGACTGGTACGCCAGGGTCAAGTCCCGGCCGAGCTTCCGGGCCTTGTTGGAAGACAACGTCCCTGGCGCGCCCCCGCAACGGCACTACGCCAACCTGGATTTCTGATGATATCCGAACGCCTTTTCGCCGCCCGCCCTTCGCGGCCGGGGGACGTTTCATCTTTGGGGCTCGTCCGGTTTGACGTCCATTTTTTCGAGGTTCCGCCTAGACGCGTCGGCGGCCCTGCTTTTCGGCGCCAGGCGAAGAACGCGAAGCCAATCCTGCCGGGCGCCGTCGTTGTCTTGACGAAGACGCCTAAGAATCCCTCGCTCCAAAAGCCCCTCGGCATGTGTGGGGGCGAGGGCCAGCGCACGCTCCACATCGGCAAGGGCAAGCTCCGGTTTATCGAGAAACCGATATGTGGCGGCGCGGAAGACATAGGCGTCGGCGCGGCGGTCTTCGCGGGCGATGGCATGGTTCAGGTCTTCGAGGGCGCCCTTAAAATCCTTCAACGCCGCCCGCGCCTGGGCGCGGTCGACAAAAAGAGCGCTGTCCTCGGGAGTCAGCTTCAAGGCCGCCGTCAACACCGCCTCGGCCCGGGCGGCCTGGTCCGCCAGAAGCCAGGCCTGGGCCGCGTGGGCCAGGAGCCCGGCCTTGACCGACGAGTTTTGCTTCGCCTTGCCGGCAAGCGTTTCCATTCGTCTCGCCGCATCGGTGTATTGCCCAAGGCCGATCAACGCCGCCGCAACACAATGTTCGGCGGCGTCCCCGCCGCCCAGGTCGCGCCAGGTGAGGGCCGTTTCGAAGGCTTCCTCGGGCGACTTTTTGGCCAGCGCCATGCACGCCTTGTATTGATGGGCGTGGTCGATTTCCCGAGCTTCCGTGGGATTCCAGGGGAGAACAAGGGAAATAAAAAACGCTGCAAGGAAACCCAGAACCTCGACGTTCTTGAGGTTCTTCGGGCGGTTGCCGGAAAGCACATCGCGGACGCCGTCCAGGGTGTCGCGCTCGACCCGCTCGAAGGCTTCCTTCGTGTACCAGGCCAGATGCGGGGTCAGGATCACATTGTCCCGGCCCAGCAGCGGAAACCCAAGAGCCAGGGGTTCGTCGGCGAAGACGTCGAAGGCGGCGCCGGCGATCGCGTTTTCGTCGAGGGCCCGGATCAATGCCCCTTCGTCGATGATGGCGCCGCGGGAAACGTCAATCAGAAACGCCGTATCCTTCATCCGTTTCAATTCCGCCTCGCCGATCAGACCCGTGGTTTCCGGGGTCAGCACGCAGTGGATGGAAACGAAATCGGACCGTTCCAGCATTTCGTCCAAACCAGCGGATTGAACCCCATACTCGTCGAAGATTGCGAAATCCACATAAGGATCGGTGGCCAGCCGGGTTATCGAAAACCCTTCGGCACGGCGCGCCATGCACCGGCCGATGCGGCCGAAACCGACAAGGCCGATGGTCTTGCCCGAAAGGTCGACGCCCAGGTATTCCGCCGCCGGCCAGGCCCAGGCGTTTTCCTGCATCACCCGGTCGAGAACCGGAATCCGCCGGGCCAGGGCGATCAACAGGGCAAAGGCGTGGTCGGCCACGGTATCCGATCCGTAATCGGGGCAGTTGATCACCATCACGCCCCGTTGGGTTGCCGCTTCGATGTCGATGGCATCGGTGCCGACGCCGTATTTGACGATGCCTTTCAGGTTTTTCGCCGCCTCGATTACTTTTTCGGTAATGGCGGTGTAGCACGTGAGGATGATCTCGGCGTCGGTGGCTTCCAGGGCCAAGGCATCCTCGTCGGTGCTCTGCGTCGTCACCACGTCGGCGACGGCAGCAAGCTCATCCAGGTATTGCTCGATGATGAAAAGTTCAGCGTCGGTTCGGAGAATCTTGGCTTTCAAGCTTTGTCCCCCAGGCTATCAAAAGGCGGCTCGGATGGGTTGTCTCTTGCCCCGGCATCTATAACGCATTTTTATCAAGGAATCGAAGGGGCGGTTTGGAAGAGCCAAAAGGAGAATCCATGACGGTACCAGACTCAAAACCACGGCTGTTTTGCTTCGGGCTTGGCTATAGCGCCGGGCGGTTAGCGCGGCAGCTGTTGGCCGAGGGCTGGATCGTCGCCGGCACGTGCCAGTCGCCAGACCGGCAGGCGGAACTAACGGCCTTGGGCATCAACGCTGTAATTTTCGGCCCTGACCGGCCCTTGGCCGACGCCCCGTCGGCCCTTTCCGGCGCCACCCATTTGCTCGGTTCCGTTCCGCCAGATGAAAACGGCGACCCGGTGCTGGCCCGTCATGGAAGCGACATCGAAGCCATGGAGGGGGTGTCCTGGGTGGGATACCTTTCTTCGACCGGCGTCTATGGCGATACGGGCGGCAAACCGGTGAGCGAGGACTCGGACGTCAACCCTACGTCGGACCGCGGCCGCTACCGGACCGAAGCCGAGGCCGCCTGGTTGGCGCTGGCAAGCGATCATCGACTGCCGGTCCACGTTTTCCGGCTTGCCGGAATCTACGGCCCCGGACGTAGCGCCCTGGATCAGGTCAGGGCCGGCCGGGCCAAACGGATCGACAAGCCGGGGCATATGTTTTCACGCATTCACGTCGATGATATCGCCCAGGTCCTCAAAGCATCGATGGACCGGCCCGATCCCGGCGCCGTCTATAACGTCTGTGACGACGAACCGGCCGCCGCCGCCGACGTAACCGCCTTTGCCTGGGAGCTTCTGGGTATGGACCCGCCGCCCCTCCAGCCCTTCGCCGAGGCGGAAAAGGAAATGTCGGAAATGGCGTTGTCGTTCTGGCGCGATAACCGCCTGGTCGACAACCGGCGCATCAAGGAAGAACTCGGCGTGTCGTTGTTCTATCCCGATTACCGGGCTGGGCTTAGGGCGATCCTCGAAGAGGGTTAGGCGTTGGACCTACAACTGATCCAGCAATCGCCCGACGGTTCGGCAAAGCCGGTTCAGGTCTTCGGGCTCGGAAAGCCGGTGGTCGCCGTTCTTGACGAACAGCGTTTCAACGTCTTGGGAACGGAGCCTTTCGGCGATCTTCAGGCTCGTTTGCCACGGCACGTCCTCGTCGTTGGTTCCGTGGATCAGCCTGACCGGGCAATCGAGCGGGATTTCACCGCGCAAAAGAAGATGGTTACGTCCTTCGTCGAGAAGCTCCTTGGTAATCTTGTAAGGCTCGCCGTCGTAACAGTTGGGGATGATGGCAAAGCCTTGCGCTTGCAACTGTTCCTTTTGTTCGGCCGAAAGGTCACCGGGGATCAGGTCTTCGGTGAAATCCGGCGCCGCGGCGGTGCCGACAAGCCCTACCACTCTCTCGGGCCGGGCCAGGGCCGTAAGCAGCATGATCCATCCTCCCATGGACGATCCGACCAAAACCTGCGGTCCTTCAGTCAGCTCGTCCAGGGCCGCCACCGCGTCCCCGGCCCACTCCCCGATGGTGCCGTCTTCGAAGGCGCCCGAGGATTCGCCGTGGCCGGAATAATCGAACCTGAGGTAAGCTTGGCCGCGTTTTTTGCAGAGTTCTTCCAGCGCCAGCGCCTTGCCGCCGGTCATGTCGGACTTGAACCCAGTCATGAAGATGACCCCGGGGGATTCCCCCGGAGTTTGGTGGTAAGCGATGGTTGTGCCGTCGTCCCGTGTTAGTATCTCAGGCATGGTAGGTTCCGGCAGATGAACGAAGGCCCCAACAATACCACCATCCCGGCCCCTGAAAAGCCCGCCGCCGGTGTCGCTTCGGCGACGATCCTCCAGGTACTTCCGGCCATGGGTGAAGGCGGCGGGGTTGAGCGCGGCACCGTCGAAATCGCCCAGGCCATCGCCGCCGAGGGCGGACGGGCGCTCGTGGTTTCGGTCGGCGGTGCCCGTGAGCATGAGATCAAACGGGTTGGGGGCGAGCACCTGAACTTGCCCATGCATTCCAAAAACCCGTTGACCATATATGCCAACATCGACCGTTTGGCCCAGATCATCAAAACCGAGGCCGTCGATATCGTCCATGCTCGGTCCCGGGCCCCGGCCTGGAGCGCCTTTTACGCCGCCAAGCGCACGGGCGTGCCCTATATGACCACCTTTCACGGTACCTATTCGGCGGGCAATCCGCTCAAGCGTAAATACAATTCGATCATGACCCGGGGCGAACGGGTGATCGCCATCTCGCGTTTTATCGGCGGCCACGTTCATCAGAACTACGGCGTTCCCTCGAATAAGATCCGCATCATCCACCGCGGCGTTAACCTTGAACGATTCGATCCCGCCAAGGTCACCGCCGAAAGGGTCGCCACCCTGGCCGCCGACTGGCGGCTGGGTGACGGGTTGCCAGTGATCATGCTGCCGGGACGCCTGACGCGCTGGAAAGGCCAAGCGATGTTTATCGAAGCCATCGGCAAACTGGCCCGCCGCGATATCCGTTGCCTGGTGGTCGGCGGCGACCAGGGGCGGAGGGAATACCGTCAGGAACTGGAAAACCTTGTCCACAAGAACGGATTGGGCGAAATCGTCCGCCTTGTCGATCATTGCGACGATATGCCGGCGGCTTACATGCTGACCGACGTCGTGGTGTCCGCTTCCACCGATCCGGAGGCTTTCGGTCGCATCGTCATCGAGGCTCAGGCCCTGGGCCGCCCCGTTGTCGCCAGCGACCACGGCGGTGCCCGGGAGACGATTGTCGAGGGCGAAACCGGATGGCTGTTCCCGCCGGGCGACATCGAGGCCCTGACGGCGGTGCTCAACAAAGTCTTGAGCCTGGACCGGGAAACCCGTGCCCAGTTGGCCCGGAAAGCGATCACCAACGTGCGTGAAAATTTCTCGCAGCAGGCCATGTGCCGCAAGACGCTGGATGTCTACGAAGAAATCCTGCAATCGAAGGCCGATTGATTAGATGGCCCTGCCGCCCAACGATGCCGTTCTGGTCATAAAATTGGGGGCGTTGGGCGATTTCGTTCAGGCCCTGGGGCCTTTCGCCGCCATCCGCCGCCATCACGCCGATGCCAGAGTGACGCTTCTGACGACGGCGCCTTATGAGGAATTGGCCAAGGCGTCGGGGTTTTTCGACGACATCTGGACCGGCGGCCGGCCGGGAACGGCGGACATCGGCGGCTGGCTCGCGCTGCGCAGTCGTCTACGTAGCGGAGGATTCGGGCGGGTCTATGATCTGCAGACCTCGGATCGAAGCTCCTTTTATTACCGCCTTTTCTGGCCCAGTCCGGCGCCAGATTGGTCCGGCATCGCCAAGGGGTGTTCACACCCCCACGTCAATCCCAACCGGGACTTCATGCATACGATGAAGCGCCAGGCCGAACAACTGTCGATGGCGGGCATAGCCGAAATCCCGGCGCCCGACCCTTCGTGGGCCGAGGCCGATATTTCGCGATTTCCCCTTTCCGGACGGTTCGCCCTGTTGGCGCCCGGCGGCGCCCTGCACCGGCCGGGCAAACGGTGGCCGGCGGGGAACTACGGGCAATTGGCCAAGACGTTGATGGACCAGGGCTTGGTTTCGGTGCTTGTAGGCTCGGCCGCCGAGGCCCCGATAATGGCGGAAATCAAGGCTCAATGCGAAGCAGCACTAGACCTATCCGGGCAAACGGGCCTACTTGACTTGGCGGCGCTGGCACGTGGCGCGGTGGCGGCCGTAGGCAACGATACTGGGCCGATGCATCTGTTTTCGGCCGTGGGGTGCAGGACGGTGGTGCTGTTTTCCCATGATTCCGACCCCGCGCTTTGTAGTCAGCGCGGGGCGGCAGTGACGATTATCCGGCGTCAGCCTCTCGATGATCTTTCCGTTTCCGAGGTCATGGACGGCATGGGACTATGATGCCTGGGGAAACAACCCGGCGCGGATTCCTTGACAGGGGCCCCAATCGCCCGCATTTTCGGCCCCGGTTTTTGATACCCTTGAACGCGTGATTCGAATGGTCGCCATTACCCTTCCCGACGGCAGCAAACGCGAATTCGACAAGCCCGTTTCCGGTGCCGACGTGGCCGCCGACATCGGACCCGGCCTGGCCAAGGCGGCGCTGGCCGTCCGCGTCGGCGGCGAGATGAAGGATTTGAGCACAGTCATCGACGCCGACGCCGAAATCGCCATCGTCACCGCCAAGGACGAGGATACGTTGGAGTTGCTGCGTCACGATTGCGCCCACGTTATGGCCGAGGCGGTTAAGGAGCTTTTTCCCGGGACCCAGGTCACCATCGGCCCCAACATCGAGAACGGTTTTTATTACGACTTCGCCCGCGATGAGCCGTTCGTTCCCGAAGACCTGGAAAAGATCGAAGCCCGCATGCATGAAATCGTCAAACGGGACGAGCCGGTCACCCGCGAGGTCTGGGACCGGGCTGAAGCGATCAAGTTCTTCAAGGACAAAGGCGAACATTACAAAGCCGAAATCATCGAAGGAATCCCCGGCGATGAGGAGGTCTCGCTCTATCGTCAGGGCGATTTCATCGACCTTTGCCGGGGGCCGCACCTGCCGTCAACGGGGAAGCTGGGAAAAGCCTTCAAGCTGACCAAGCTGGCCGGGGCCTATTGGCGGGGCGATTCCAAGAACGAGATGCTGCAGCGGATTTACGGCACCTGCTGGGCCGAGAAAAAGCAATTGAAGGCTTATCTGCATATGCTGGAAGAGGCGGAAAAGCGCGACCACCGCCGGCTGGGCCGCGAAATGAGCCTTTTTCACCTCCAAGACGTCGCCGCCGGCGCCGTGTTCTGGCATCCCAAGGGATGGACCCTTTACCGTACGCTGCGGTCCTACATGCGCGAACGCCTCAATGCCGAAGGCTACATCGAGGTCAACACGCCGCAGATGGTAGACCGAGTCCTGTGGGAAGCGTCCGGGCACTGGGATAAGTTCCGCGAACACATGTTCACGTCCGATGTCGAGGACAAGGTGTTGGGGCTTAAGCCTATGAACTGCCCTTGTCACGTACAGATATTTAAACAGGGCATCACCAGTTACCGGGACCTTCCCATCCGCATGGCCGAGTTCGGGGCGTGCCACCGGAACGAGCCCTCCGGTGCGTTGCACGGCCTGATGCGGCTCCGCGCCTTCGTCCAGGACGACGCTCATATCTTCTGCACCGAAGACCAGATTACGTCTGAAACCCAGGCGTTCTGTAGGCTTCTGCAAAGCGTCTACAAGGACTTAGGGTTCGAGGACGTGATCGTGAAATTTTCCGACCGGCCCGAGGTCCGCGCCGGCAGCGACGAAACCTGGGACAAGGCCGAACGGGCGTTGCAGGACGCGACAACGGCGACGGGGCTGGAAACGGAGCTCAATCCCGGCGACGGGGCATTCTACGGGCCGAAGCTGGATTTCGTGCTGCGCGACGCCATCGGCCGCGATTGGCAGTGCGGCACCCTGCAGGTGGACTTCGTTTTGCCTGAAAGGCTCGATGCCCACTACATCGGCGAGGACGGCGAAAAACACCGCCCGGTTATGCTGCACCGGACGATCCTGGGGTCTTTCGAGCGGTTCTTGGGCATCCTCATCGAACACTATGCGGGGAAATTCCCGTTGTGGCTGGCGCCGCTTCAGGTCGTGGTCGCCACCATCACGTTCGAGGCCGACGATTATGCGACCCGGGTCCATGCGGCTTTATGCGAGGCTGGCCTTAAGGCCGAACTAGATATCCGCAACGAAAAGATCAATTACAAGATCCGTGAACACAGCGTCGCCAAAGTCCCGATAATTCTTGTCATCGGCGCCAAGGAGGCCGCCGACGGCACGGTGGCGATGCGGCGTCTCGGCGGAAAAGACCAAGAAAATCTTGTGCTTAAAGAGGCAACCGCTAGACTGCAGGAAGAAGCAGCCGGTCCGTTGGCTAGGACTTGAAGGAATCGTAATTGAGTGGCGCACCGGCCGGGATTTTGGAAAACCGAGGAGAGGAGATTTTTAAATAGTCCGACGACCTTTTAACCAAGCGCCGACCCGAGTGGGTCCGCGCGTCAACGAACAGATCGAAGCCGAAAAAGTTCGTGTTGTTAACGCCGACGGAGAGATGGTCGGCGTCATTTCCAAGGAAGAAGGAATAGAGATTGCCTTTGAGGCGGGACTCGACCTTGTCGAGGTGTCGCCCAACGCCGATCCGCCTGTGTGCAAGGTCCTCGATTACGGCAAATACAAATACGAAGCGCAGAAAAAAGCCAACGAGGCCCGCAAGAAACAGAAAGTCATCGACGTCAAGGAAATCAAAATGCGCCCCGGCATCGACGAACACGACTATCAGGTCAAGATGCGGAGCGTCCGTCGTTTCCTGGACGAAGGCGACAAAGTCAAGATGACGATCCGGTTCCGCGGCCGTGAAATGGCGCACCAGGAATTGGGCATGAAAGTCCTGGATCGGGTTCGCGAGGACGTCGACGAATTGGCCAAGGTGGAACAGTTCCCCAAGAGCGAAGGCCGCCTGATGACCATGGTCATCGCGCCGAAATAACGCTACTCTCCGAAAAACTTTAAACCCCCATCGCGGAACGCCTTCCGCTGCCTTGTATTCCCCGGGGATCAGGGCTATAACCCGCGCCCATGAGCGGCTCGGCAGGGCATGCCCAACCGCTCTTATATTCGTCCGCTAAAATTCAAGAGAATAAAGGAAGAATGAAATGCCCAAGATGAAGACCAAATCCAGCACCAAGAAGCGTTTCCGACTGACCGGCACGGGCAAGGTCCGGGCCAACGTTGCCTACAAGCGCCACATGCTTTCGAATAAAACCCAAAAAATGAAACGCAAGGCGCGTGGAACCATGATTCTCAGCGATGCCGACGCCCGCATCGTCAAATCCTATATGCCCTACGGCTGAGGAGGGAAGAAGTCATGGCACGCGTCAAACGGGGCGTCACCACTCACGCCCGTCACAAAAAAGTTCTGGATAGCGCCCGTGGTTATCGAGGCCGGGGAAAAAACAATTTCCGCGTTGCCATCGAACGCGTCGAAAAGGGCCTTCAATATGCCTATCGCGACCGTCGCAACCGCAAGCGTTCGTTCCGTAATCTTTGGATTCAGCGAATCAATGCCGGCGCCCGCGAACACGGATTGACCTATTCCCAATTCATCAACGGGCTGGGCAAGGCCGGCATCGAGATCGACAGGAAGATTCTATCCGACCTGGCAGTGCGGGAACCAGGTTCCTTTAAGACGCTGGTCGAACAGGCCCAGGCCGCGCTCGCCAAAAACGCTTAATCCCAAAAAAGGAATTTGGGGGATATAATCGGGAGCCGGCCTTTGTGGGCGGCTCCTTGTTGCTTTTTGGGAACGGTAATTAGCACGAATGAAAGAATTGGACGCCCTTCGATCGGAACTGATGACCGCGGTCAAAGACGCCGCTGGCCTGGACGAGCTCGAGCAGATTCGGGTTTTTGCGCTCGGCAAAAAGGGCCGCATCACCGAGCTGATGAGGGGCCTGGGCGCCATGAAGCCGGAGGCCCGCAAAGAGGCCGGCCAATCCCTGAACGCCCTAAAAAATGAAGTCGCCGAGGCCATTGAGGAGAAAAAACGGACATCGGCCTCGACGGAATTGGACGCCCGTCTGGCTGGGGAAAGGGTCGACGTCACCCTTCCCGTCAGGCCCGAAAGCCAGGGCTTCATTCATCCCATCAGCCAGACCATCGACGAGGTGGTGGCGATCCTGGGGGAAACGGAGTTCAGCGTCGCCGAAGGCCCGGACATCGAGGATGACTGGCATAACTTCACGGCGCTCAACATCCCCCCGGACCATCCGGCGCGCCAGCAACATGATACCTTTTACCTTCCGGGCTCGGGCGACGACGACCGTCTGGTGCTCCGCACCCATACCTCGCCGGTCCAGATTCGCACTATGATGGAAACGGAACCGCCGATCCGGATCATCGTGCCGGGCCGGACTTACCGCTGCGATTACGACGCCACCCATTCGCCTATGTTCCATCAGGTCGAAGGGCTGGTGGTGGACGAAACCACGCACATGGGCCACCTGAAGGGATGCCTGATCGAATTCTGCCGGGCTTTCTTCGATATGGACGATCTGCCGGTCCGCTTCCGGCCCAGTTACTTCCCGTTTACCGAACCGTCGGCGGAAGTCGATATCGGCTGCACCCGCGAAGGCGGCAAATTCCGCATCGGCCACGGCGACGACTGGCTGGAAATCCTCGGCTGCGGCATGGTCAACCCGAAGGTTTTGGAGAACTGCAACATCGACCCGGCCAAATACCAGGGCTTCGCTTTCGGGCTCGGGATCGAACGGTTGGCGATGCTGAAATACGGCATTCCCGATCTCCGCACGTTTTTCGAATCCGACCTGCGATGGCTCCGCCACTACGGATTCAGCGCCTTGCAGGTGCCAAGCATGGTCGGGGGGCTGTAAGCCATGAAGTTTACCTTCGGCTGGCTCAAGGAGCACCTGGATACGAAGGCCACCCTGGAAGAGGTGGTCGAAAAGTTGACCATGATCGGCCTCGAGGTCGAACGGGTCCATGACCGCGCCAAGGACCTGGATGGTTTCGTCGCCACCCGGGTGGTGGAGGCCAGAAAACATCCCGATGCCGACAAGCTGACCGTCTGCCGGGTCGACAACGGCACAGATACGCTTGAGGTTGTCTGCGGGGCGCCCAATGCCCGAACCGGCTTCATCGGCGTGTTTGCCGGGTCTGGGTCCTACATTCCGGGCACCGGGATCACCTTGAAACCGACGCAAATCAGGGGCGTCGTTTCCAACGGCATGTTGTTGTCGGAAAAAGAGCTCAATCTCGGCGACGACCATGACGGCATCATTGAATTGCCGGACGACACCCCCCTGGGGTCACCCGCTGCCGACGCCTTGGGACTTGCCGATCCGGTCATCGAGATCGAAATTACGCCCAACCGGGGGGATTGCCTGGGCGTCCGCGGTATCGCCCGCGACCTGGCCGCTGCCGGTATCGGCACGCTTAAACCCCTTGACCGTGATCCGGTTCCGGGCACGTTTGAAAGCCCGATCAAGGTTCACCTGGACTTTGACAAGGGGACCGAGGACGCCTGTCCATATTTCGTCGGGCGTTTTTTCCGCGGCGTCAAGAACCGGGAAAGCCCCAAATGTCTGAAGGACAAACTGACCGCCATCGGACTGCGCCCCATTTCGGCGCTGGTCGATATCACCAACCTGATGACCATGAACTTAGGGCGGCCGCTGCATGTCTTCGACGCCGCCAAGGTCGAGGGCGACCTTCATATCAGGCTGTCGAAAAAAGGTGAAAAACTCTTAGCCCTCGATGGCAAGGAATATGAGCTGGACGGCGGCATGACCGTGATCGCCGACGAAAAAAGGGCCCAAGCTCTGGGCGGCGTCATCGGCGGCGAGGAAACGGGCTGCACCGAAGGCACTGTCGATGTTTTCGTCGAATCCGCCTTTTTCGACCCCTTGCGCACGGCAATGACGGGGCGCAAGCTGAATATTTTGTCCGATGCCCGCTACCGGTTCGAACGCGGCATCGATCCGGCATTTTTGGTCGACGGCATGGAAATTGCCACCCGCTTGGTGATGGACCTTTGCGGCGGTGAGCCTTCGGAGCTGGTGATCGCCGGAGGCGAGCCCAAATGGCAGCAGTCGATTACTCTCAGGTCTGAGCGGATCAAAAATTTCGGCGGCGTAAAAATGGCAAAGAAAAAGATCACCGATATCCTGTCCGGCCTCGGATTCGAGACCAAGGGAAGCAAGAACGGTTTAAGTGTTTCAGTGCCGTCCTGGCGCTCCGATATCGTCGGCGAGGCTTGTTTGGTGGAAGAGGTCGTCCGCATCTTCGGCTACGACAACATCCCCGCCGTTCCCATGGACGCCAACGGGGGCTTGCCGCATCCGGCGCTCAACCCCGATCAGCGCCGCCGCGCCATGGCTAGGCGCCTGCTGGCCGGGCGCGGGCTGGTGGAGGCGGTGACCTATTCCTTCCTTGGCGGGGCGGAGGCGGCGCTATTCGGCGGCGGGGGGGAGAGCCTGAAACTGATCAATCCCATCAGCGTCGACCTTGACGTCATGCGCCCGTCCCTGTTGCCCAACCTGATCGCCGCCACCGCCCGCAACGCCGCCCGGGGAACGGCCGACGCCCGGTTGTTCGAGATCGGGCCCATCTTTTCCGGCGTCAAGCCGGACGAACAGGCAATGGCGGCGGCGGGCATCCGCTCGGGATCGTCGACGGTAAGGAACTGGGCCGAGAAGCCTCGCCCGGTAGACGTTTTCGACGCCAAGGGGGACGTTCTGGCGGTGCTGGGGGGTCTGGGCTTGGCGGTGGAGAAAGCCGAAATCGCTCCCGAGGCACCGGACTGGTACCACCCGGGGCACAGCGGCGTCGTTCGGCTGGGCCCAAAAACGGTGCTGGCTTATTTCGGCGAGATTCATCCCCGCGTGTTGAAGGATATGGACGTCGAAAGCCCCATGGCCGGGTTCGAAATCATTTTCGACAACCTGCCGAAGTTGAAGAAAAAGAAAAGCAGGGCCCGGCCGCACCTGGAACTGCCCCAGTTCCATGCCGTCGAGCGGGATTTCGCCTTTGTCGTCGATAGCGGCGTAACCGCGGCCCAGGTCATTAACGCGGCGGAAAAAGCCGACAAGAAACTGATCGCCCAGGTTTCCCTGTTCGACGTCTTCGAGGGCGGGGATTTGGGTGAAGGCAAGAAGTCGTTGGCCGTCAACGTCGTCCTGCAGCCGGTCGAAAAGACCCTGACCGACGCCGAAATCGACACCATCGCCGAAAAGGTGGTGGCCAACGTCACCAAGGCGACGGGGGGTGTGCTCCGGGGTTGAACCCTCCGCCCGATGGGCGCCAATCAGCTTTTCACCGTATAGATCTTGGTTTTTGCCTGGCGTCCGCGGACGGTGACCTCGCCCATTTGTTCGAAGGTGAATTCATCACTGCACGCCGCCACCGTGTTTTCACCGGCAAGGATGTAGATACCATATTCTTTGTTCAGTTGTTCCAACCAGGCGGCGATGTTGACGCTGTCGCCGTGGGCCGTGAAAATCAACCGGTCCTTTGCGCCGATGGCGCCGATCATGATATCGCCGGTGTTGATACCGCAGCGAGTCTTCAACGTCGCGCCTTTGCCGAAGGTGCGGCCGTTGACCGCTTCTTGAATCCCGATCGCCGTTCTGACGGCATTGAGAGCGTGATCCTCGACTGGGGTGACCGCATTGTAGGTGATCAACATCGCGTTCCCTCGAACTGCGTAATGACGCCGCCGTATCGGTCGATCACCGTCGACGTCGCGCCGAAATAGTCGTTCGGCGTCTGCGCCAGCTCCTGAGGGATCAGATTCTCGGAAATGGTCGAGAATCCCTCGATGTCGGTGAACAGCACCGTCGCCACCTTGGATTCCCCGTCACCGGGCTGAATGGCCCGGTCGGCGGACGTAATGTGGTCGGTGACCTCCGCAGACACGAACCGCGACAGGTCTTCCGCCGCCGTGGTTTCCAGGACGGCACGGTTGAGCACCCGCTGCGCCCGGACGATGGCCACCGCCAAAACGAAGGTGACGAACGCAATGGACAGGATTTTATCGACTTCGGCGCCGATGAGGATGGCGTTGGACGTCAAGTAGGTGACGTAGTTGCGGGTGATCATCATGTCTCCGGGAACCGACCAGATGACGTAAAGCACCAGGATCAGCCACCCCACACCCGCCGCCGCGCCGGAAAGGATGATAAACCGGGGTTCGAACCTGAGTGCGCGAAGGGCGATAATGATGAAGACGTACACCATCGTCGGGGCCTTCAGGTAGAACGACGCCGGCTGCATGTACTGGATGTGAAAGCTCCAGATCAGGACCATCAAAAGCACCATGTCCATCACCACCGAAGCCATCAACAGCCAGTTCGGCAATTGGCCCCTGTGGGAGCCGATCAGGCGGACCATGGTAAAGATGAAATAGGCTGACAAAATCCAAGGCACCGGCTGGACCCCGGCCTCGGGCGCGCTGGACGGGGCAAGGGCGTAAAGGATTCCGAAGGTGACGACGAGAAGAAGCTGCACCCAACTGATAAGCTTCTCGCTTTCGCATTGCTGTTGGGCGATGCTTTCACGCACCCGTTCCGGAAGGTGGCTTTGCAGCCGTTCACCGAAAATAAAGACCGACAGTTTTTTCAACATGGCGGGATTTCCTCGTCTATGGCCCTGCGGCGCCCTTGGCCTGGACGTTTTCGTCGTCCATGGCGCGAATGACCTCCTTGACCGTCTCGCAAGTGTTTTCCAGGTGTCTTTTCAGGACTGATGCCAGCCTGGGGCCGTCCCGGTCGGAAAGGGCTTCCAGGATTTCCTCGTGTTCGGCCATGGCCTGGTCCCACCGCTCATAGGAAAAATTCGCCCGGTACCGAGCCAGGCGGATGCGGCCAGTTAGGGAATCGTAGATACTGCCGAGGGTCCCGTTCCCCGTGGCGGCGAAGATCTTGCCATGGATTTGCTGGTTGAGCTTGAAATACGGGGCCAGTTCCTTGCGCTTGTGATGGGCGGCCATCTGATAGTGAAGGGCGCGAATTTCGTCGATCTGGTCGTCGGTTATGCGATTGCAGGCGATCTCCCCGGCCAGCCCTTCCAGGACCCCCATGACCGGGAATATTTCGTCCACGTCGTCGGCGGTCATTCGGGCGACCCGGGCGCCGCGGTTGGGAAGAAGCGTGAGAAGGCCTTCCGCCGCTAGGACTTTAAGCGCCTCACGAAGGGGCGTGCGCGAAACAGAGAGTTGCTGGCATAGCAGTTTTTCCGGTACCCGCTGTCCGCCGATGAACTCTCCGGCGAAAATCATGTCCCGGATGCGGCCGACGATTTCATCATGGAGGGATGGTGTGCTCAAGGGCGTCTCGTTATTTATTACCCAACGCCTTTTCGAGCACCCGGGCCACATGCACCGCCTCGCGTCCGGCGCCGTCTCTGATCTGGTGCCGGCAGCTGGTGCCGCTGGCGACGATCAAGGTATCGGAAGACGCACCTCGGACGGCAGGAAAAAGGCCGATCTCTCCCATGGTCATGGAGATATCGTAGTTGCCGGCCTCGTAACCAAAGGCACCGGCCATGCCGCAACACCCGGAATCGATGATTTCGACCTCAAGGTCCGGGACCAGCAGCAAGGCCGTCTTTACCTCATCCATGACGGCGAAAGCCTTCTGGTGGCAATGGCCGTGAACGATGGCGCGATCGACGTTCAAGGGAGAAAGGTTCAGTTTCAGCTTACCTGAGTCCTGCTCGCGGCTCAGGAACTCCTCGAACGTCAGCGCGATCCCCGCCAGCGCGTCAGTTTCCGCGCCCGGCAGCATGGCTTTGAATTCGTCGTTGAGGGTGAACAGGCACGAAGGCTCCAGCCCGACCACCGGCACGCACCGCTCGACGAAGGGTTTAAGCGCCTCCAGCATGCGTCGGACTTCGGCCTTGGCCTCGTCGATCAGGCCAGCGGCCAGGAACGTACGCCCGCAGCAAAGCGGCCGGCCGTCGTCAGCGGCGCGGGGCAGGTGGACCCTAAAGCCGGCTGCCTGCAAGACCTTCAAGGCGGCGCGGGCGTTTTCGGGTTCGAAATAGGTATTGAAGGTATCTGCCCACAGCACCACTTCGGGGCCGTTCCCTGTTTCCACCTTGGCTTCGGTGGCGCGGAAAGGGTCCCGCCGCCAGGGCGGCAGTTTCCGTTTGGCGCTGAACCCTAAAAGAACCTCGCTCAGCCTCGACAATCCTGGGATCCGGTCGCGGAGGTTGAGAATGGGTCCTAGCCTGGACGCCCACGGGGCATAGCGCGGCAAATACGCCACCAGGCGGTCGAACAACCGGAGCCCGTGGCGTTTGTTGTAGTGATACAGGAATTCCATCTTCATTTTCGCCATGTCGACACCGGTCGGGCATTCCCGCTTGCAGCCCTTGCAGCCGACGCAAAGCTTCATGGTGTCGAAAAGCGCATCGGAAGCGAAAGCATCGGCGCCGAGCTGCCCGGACAACGCCAACCGTAAGGTGTTGGCCCGGCCACGGGTCAGGTGTTTCTCGTCACCGGTGGCGCGGAAGGACGGGCACATCACGCCGGCATCGAATTTCCGACACGCCCCGTTGTTGTTGCACATTTCCACGGCGCCGCCGAAGCCGCCCCATTCGGACCAGTCGAAAGCCGTTTCCATCGGCGGCACCTGATAACCGGGCTTGTAGCGGAACAGCGACCGATCATCCATTTTCGATGGGCGCACGATCTTTCCCGGATTAAGCAGTCCCTCCGGGTCGAAGGAGTCCTTCACGTCCTCGAAGGCCCGGGTCATGCGGTTGCCGAACATGGGTTGGTGGAATTCGGACCTGACAAGGCCGTCGCCGTGCTCACCGGAATGCGATCCTTTGTATTCGCGCACCATGGCGAAGGCCTCTTCGGCGATGTCGCGCATTTTCTTGACGTCAATCTCGGACTTGAGGTTGAGCACCGGCCGCACGTGCAGGCAGCCGACCGAGGCATGGGCATACCAGGTGCCGGTGGTGCCGTGCTTGTGGAAGATGTCGGTCAGGCGGCTTGTGTATTCGGCCAGGTCTTCGAGCCGGACGGCGCAGTCTTCGATGAAGGAGATCGGCTTTCCGTCGCCTTTCATGGACATCATGATGTTGAGGCCGGCCTTGCGGACCTCCCAGATGGCTTCCTGGAAATCCGCATCGACGGCTTCGAGGACGGCGCCCGGGAAGCCCAGGTCCCCTATCAGTTCGCCCAGCCGTTTCAGGCTCCGAAGCTGAATATCGCGGTCTTGGCCGGCGAATTCGACCAGCAACAGGGCCTCGGGCTCACCCCGGACGAACCTTTCCACGGTCGGGCGGAACAACGGAATATCGCGGGCAAGATCGACCATGGTGCGGTCCACCAACTCTACCGCCGCCGGGTCCAACTCGACGATATGGCGGCTCGAATCCATGGCATCGAAGAAAGCAGAGAAATGGCAAACACCCAGGACCTTGTGGGCGGTAAGGGGCTGCAGGTCAATCTGAATGCGGGTCGAAAAGGCAAGCGTCCCTTCCGAGCCGACCAGAAGGTGCGCCAGGTTAGGGTGGGTCTGGGGACGACCGACGGTGGTATTTGCCCAGTCGCCGCGCCCCGGCCCGCCCGGCATCAGCGCATCGATGTTGTAGCCGCCGACGCGGCGCATCAGGTCGGGGAACCGTTCCTTGATCTCTTTCGCCTCCTGGCGGCCGAGGTCAAGGAGGCCGGTGACCAGGGTCTGTTGGCGCGGCGACAGCCCTGCTCCCGCCACGTTGTCGGAGAGCTCCCCGAAATGCATGGTTTCGCCGTCCATCAAGACCGCTTCGATGGCGCGGACATTGTCCCGCATCGGGCCGTAACGGATGGACCGTGCCCCGCAACTGTTGTTACCGGTCATGCCGCCTAGGGTGGCGCGGCTGGAGGTCGAAACATCGACCGGGAACCAAAGCCCGTGAGGCTTGAGAAAAGCATTCAGTTGATCGAGAACCAGGCCCGGTTCGACCCAGGCGGTGCGGGCCTCGACGTCGAAGTCGAGGACCCGGTTCAGGTGTTTGGAAACGTCGACGACGACCGCTTCGCCAACTGTCTGGCCGCATTGCGATGTGCCGCCGCCCCTGGGCAGGACCGGCACGCCTTCGTCGGCGGCGATTTCGATGATGCGGGAGATATCATCGGCGGTCTTCGGGACGACGCCGCCGATCGGTTCTATCTGGTAGTGGGAGGCATCGGTCGAATAACGGCCGCGGCTGAACGGGTCGAACAGAACCTCGCCCTCGATCTCCCGCGTCAGCCGCCCGGCCAGGACGCTGTCGCCGACGGGGGTGGTTGTCCCTGCTGGACCTCTGGGGTGAGCGGCCATAAACTATAAAGCGACGCTAATGCTTTCCCTGGAAGGTGACTTTTATGGGAAACGATTATAAAGTTTTGCATGCAAAAAACAACAAATGAAATGAAAATTTCCTTATCGTGGTTATTTATGCCTATATAAACTTATAAAATACAATAAGTTAAAGTAAAATATTCTTGTTCGACGTTGTTTGGGGTCAAAGGTGTCGTTTTAAGATAAATTGCATGCATAATTTCGAGATGGTTGAAATCAAGACCGAAAAGGCTTGATTTTGCCTATTTGTCCCGAGGCCAAAGGGGCAACCAGGGAGGAAGAAAAGAGATGTCTTACCGAAGCGGCCGCCATTTTCTGCAGATTCCGGGGCCGAGCAACGTCCCCGACCGCGTTCTCCGCGCCATCGACCGGGCGACCATGGACCATCGCGGGCCGGAATTCGGCGCATTCACCCTGAGTATCCTCGAGCGGCTGAAAACCGTCTTCAAGACCGAAGATCCCGTCATTACCTATCCCTCGTCCGGGACCGGGGCGTGGGAGGCGGCACTGGTCAATACCTTGTCCCCCGGCGACCGGGTGCTGATGTTCGAAACCGGGCAATTCGCCATCCTATGGCAGGAACTGGCCGGTCGTCTGGGGCTTGACGTGGACATGGTCGAAGGCGACTGGCGTCACGGCGTTTCGGCTGGGGGAGTCGAATCCAGGCTGTCCGAAGACAAGGACCACGCCATCAAGGCCGTCTGCGTCGTCCACAATGAAACCTCGACCGGCGTGGTTTCCAACGTCGCCGCCGTCAGGGCCGCCATGGATGCCGCCAGTCACCCGGCGCTGCTGTTTGTCGATACTATTTCGTCCCTGGCTTCGGTCGATTACCGCCACGACGAATGGGGCGTCGACGTCACCATAGGCTGTTCCCAGAAGGGCTTTATGCTGCCGCCGGGGCTCGGCTTCAACGCCGTCAGCGAGAAAGCCCTTGCCGTCGGCGAAAAGACCGGCCTGCCCCGGTCGTATTGGGATTGGCAGGGCATGCTCTCGAACAACGTCAATGGCTTTTTCCCCTATACGCCGTCGACCAACCTGCTTTACGGATTGGACGAAGCCTTGAACATGCTGCTGGAGGAAGGCCTGGATAACGTCTTCGCCCGCCACAACCGGATGGCCGAGGCCACCCGCCGTGCCGTCCGTGCCTGGGGCCTGGAAATCCTTTGTCTGGACCCCGAGGAATATTCGCCGGTCCTGACCGCCGTCCTGATGCCCGAAGGCCAAGACGCCGACGCCCTTCGCGCCGTAATCCTTGATCGCTTCGACATGTCCTTGGGCACCGGCCTCGGCAAGGTCAAGGGCAAGGTCTTCCGCATCGGCCACCTGGGCGATTTCAACGACCTGATGCTGGCCGGGACCCTGGCCGGGGTCGAAATGGGCTTAGGGCTCGCCGGTGTTCCCCATGCCAAGGGCGGGCTCGACGCGGCGCTTGAATACCTGGCCAACCCGGACGCTGCTGAAGGTGTGGGTTCCCAACCGGCAAGGGCGTCGGCCTAAGCGCCCGCGTCTGCAGCCGAAAGACAATCCGATGGCCGATACCATCCTGGTTGAGCGTACGGACGACATCGCGACGGTGATCCTCAACCGTCCGCAAAAGCTCAATGCCTTTACCAAGGACATGTGGAAGCTGTTGGGTGAAACCCTCGACGGACTTTCGTCGGACACCGAGGTCCGCTGTATCGTGCTTCGCGGCGCCGGCGACAGGGCCTTCTGCCCCGGCAACGACATTTCCGAATTTACCGAGCAACGGTCCAACGCGGAACAGGCGGAAGCCTACGGGGAGTTTATGCACAAAAGCATTGGCACCCTTCGCGATTGCGCGACGCCGACGGTGGCCATGATCAAGGGGGCCTGCGTCGGCGGCGGCCTGGAGGTTGCGGGCCTTTGCGATATCCGCATCTGCGGTGAATCGAGCCGCTTCGGGGCGCCGATCAGCAAGCTCGGGCTGGTGATGGCGTATCCTGAAATCAGTTGCTTGCGCGATCTTGTCGGCCCTCAGGTGGCCTTGGAAATCCTCCTCGAGGGGCGGATCATGGACGCCCCCGAGGCGCTGCAAAAAGGACTCGTCAGCCGCATCGTTGCCGATGACGAGGTCGAGGCCGAGGCCATGGCTACGGCCCGGCGCATCGCCGACGGCGCGCCCTTGGTTCACCGCTGGCACCGGAAGTTTCTGGACCGGCTGGCCGATCCGACGCCGCTGAGCGATGCCGAGAAAAAGGAATGCTTCGCCTGCTTCGATACCGAGGATTTCCGGACCGGCTATCAGGCGTTTCTGGACAAGAAAAAACCTGAATTCAAGGGCCGCTGACATGGCGGGAAGCGGCGGGCCTCTTTCCGGCCTCAAGGTCTTCGAACTGGCGCACATCATGGCGGGGCCGACCTGTGGCCTGATGCTGGCCGACATGGGCGCCGACGTGATCAAGGTGGAAAAGGTCCCCGGCGGCGACGATTCCAGGCACTTCCTGCCCCCCGACATCGACGGCGAGGCGGCGGCCTTCATGATGATGAACCGCAACAAACGCGGCATCGCCGTCAACCTGAAGGACGACGCCGGCAAGGAAGTGTTGAAACGGCTTCTGAAGACTGCCGATGCGGTAATTGAAAATTACCGGATCGACACCATGGATAAGCTGGGCCTGGGGTATGACGTGCTTCGCCAGGAAAACCCGGGGCTTATTTATTGCGCCATTTCGGGTTTCGGGCGTACCGGCCCTTATGCCGAGCGGGGCGGCTTCGACCTGATTGCCCAGGGCATGAGCGGCCTGATGAGCATCACCGGCGAAGGTGGCGGCCGTCCCCTGGTCAAGATGGGGGCGCCGGTCACCGACATCACGGCAGGGATCCTGGGTGCCATGGCCGTGGCGGCGGCTTATGCCCATAAGCTCAAGACCGGCGAGGGACAGAAGATCGACACCTCTTTGTTCGAGGCCGGGATCGTCCATACCTACTGGCAATCGGCGATCGGTCTTGCCACCGGCGTCGCGCCGGGGCCGATGGGATCGGCGCACCCGTTGAACGCGCCCTACCAGGCTTTCAAGACCGAAGACGGCTGGATCACCCTCGGCGCCGCCAATCAGAAGAACTGGCTCAGGATGCTGGAAGTGATCGAGGCGCCGGAGTTGGCCGAAGACGACCGGTTCAAGGAAAACACCGGCCGCATGTCCCACCTTCAGGAACTGGAGGATTTACTGACGCCGATCTTCCTCAAACACACGACCGGGGACTGGCTGAACCGCCTTGAAGCCGCGGGTGTTCCCGCCGGGCCGGTGCTCAACGTCAACGAAATGCACCAAGACCCCCACACCCTCGCCCGCGACATGGTTGTCGACCTTCCTCATTCCAAACTGGGAACGGTCAAGTCCATCGGCCTGCCGGTGAAGTTTTCGGAAACCCCGGGCCGTGTCGTTTCAGGGGCGCCGGTCTATGGCCAGCACACCCGCGAGGTCCTGGCCGAATACGGCTACGATTATGGGGAAATCGACAAACTGATCGCCAAGGGCGCGGTGGCGGCGGCCGATTGACGGCGCCGGGGCTTTCCCAAGACCGCCAAGCCTATGCCGCCTTCAAGGCCCTTTGCACGCCTTTGATCTGTTTTTCCACCGAAATGTCCTGGGTCGACGTGATTTCCAGGCCCCGGTCCTCGTAGACGGTTTCGTCCGGGTGCTTGGCTTGCCAATCGCGGACGGCCTGATCGCGGGCCTTCAGCAACGCTTCGATGTCGGAACGAAACAACTGCAGCATCGCCGTGATCCATATATTCACCGGCAGCGACGGATAGGCGAGGTCCATGTCGAAGCGGTCCAACAACGAAATCACCGATGGGGCCTTGTACCAGGTTTCGCCGGTGACCCAGCGGTTGGTGGTGAACAGCCGGATCGGGAATCCGGCCCGGTCCATGGAAATACCGACGAAATGGGTCAGTTCGTCATTGTCGCCTTCCGGCTTCTTGTAATCGGGGACCTTTGCCGGCTTGACGCTTTTCGGCATGCCCTTGGGCCGGAGGAAGGTATGGAAATGCCCGTGTTCGGGGCCGTATTTTTCCGCCCGGCCTTCGGGCGGATGGGTGTGATAGTAATATTGGGCATGGGTTTCGTGATCGTAGACGTTCCCCGGCGGGTAATGGTCCCATTCGAAAAATTCGCCGTGGCCCTTCAACACTTCTCCGACCACGTTGGCATCGTTCTTGCCGAGCAGGCGGTAGCACTCCAGGATCCTGTCGCCCGCCCGGGCCATTTTGCGAAGCCGGGTTTTTGGCAGTTTTTTAAAATCGGTCATGGAGTGAGGGGTTTGCCAGAATTACGGCCTGAGAACCAGTGACGCCCGGTGTGACTGGCCGCCACGAATGTAGGCGATGTCGAGGGAATCTCCTGGGCGGGCCATGTGGACGGCGCTGGGCACGTCGCTGACGCGGCGGACCTTGCGCCCGCCAATGGCGGTGATGACGTCCCCCACCTCAAGCCCGGCCTCGATGGCCGCACCCCCCCGGGCGACCCGATCGATGGCGGCGCCGGAAAGAGCTACCCGCTCCCGTTCCGTAAGCTCGCGGACGCCGAAACCGGGCTTTCCCCGGATGACCCGGCCGTGATCTTTCAAATCGTTGACCACCCTCAACACCAGCTTCATGGAAGCGGCGAAGTTTACGCCGATGTTGGCGTCGCTGTCCTTGGTGAAGATCGCCGAAACAAGACCGACCAAACGGCCCTGGCCATCGATCAACGCACCTCCGGAACCGCCGGGGTTGATGACCGCGTCGGTCTGGATGAAATCCTCGATTTCGTTAAAGCCGGTTCCCGTGCGGTGAAGCGCCGAGGCCACCCCGCAGGTGATCGACAAACCCATCCCGAACTGGTTGCCGATGGCGCAGACGGATTCGCCCAACCCTGGATTCCCACCGATGGGGGGGACCGGGAAATCCATCGACGCCTTGATCAGCGCGATGTCGGTCAACGCGTCGCGGCCGATGATTTCGGCCGCCCTGATCCGCCTGTCGTTGAGCCTGATTTTCACCTTTTTGGCGCCGCCGAGGATGTGGTCGTTGGTGGCCAGGTAACCGCCGGGCATGACGGCAACGGCGGTTCCTTCCGGTTCCTTGGGGCGGTTTTCGGCGCCGGGCCATTCCGGCAACAGGCTGACCACCGATTCCATGACCGAGACAGTCGATTCCCCGGCCACTGAGGGCCCCGGGGTAACGGCGGCCACGGCCAGAACAATCGCCGCCGCGAGGGCAGGAGTCCTTCGGTTGATGGTCCGGATACGGCGTTGCATAACTACTAAGGCTCCCGGTGCGCGGATTAGGATTAACCGCTTTTCGACCAAGACGCAAAGCCGCTCCCGGTATATATGTATGAGGCCAAGAGCTTCGAATTAAAGGAAGGCCAAAAAGTGTCCGTTTCCGATTTCCCCCGCGTTTCGCTGGCCCATACGCCGACGCCGTTGGAGTCTATGCCCAACCTGACCCGGTTGTTGGGCGGGCCGGATTTGCTGGTCAAGCGCGACGACTGTACCGGCCTGGCCATGGGCGGCAACAAGGCACGTCAGTTGGAATTTTATTTCGGCGAAGCGATGGCGCAAAAAGCGGACACGGTCATCATCACCGGCGCCATCCAGTCCAACTTCACGCGCCAGACGGCCGCCGCAGCGGCCAAGCTTGGTATGGCTTGTCATATCCAACTAGAACACCGGGTGCCGACGACGGCGCCCGAATACGAAGCGTCCGGCAACGTTCTACTGGACCGGCTGTTGGGCCCGACCATCCATTACTTCTCCGAAGGCGAGGACGAAGCCACCGCCGACAAGGCATTGGACGATATCGCCGATCAGGTCCGCGCCGAGGGGGGCAACCCCTATGTCATCCATCTATCGGCGGATCACCCGCCCTTGGGCGCGCTGGGCTACGTGGTCGGAGCCGGGGAATTCCTCGATCAGGCCGCCGAACGGGGCCTTGCTATCGATGCCGTGGTGCTCCCGTCCGGTAGCGCTGCCACCCATGCCGGCGTTTTGGTGGGATTGAAAAGCCGCAACAGCGATATCGAGGTTACAGGCGTTTGTGTCAGGCGCAACAAGGATCAGCAGTTCGAAAGGGTTTTACGCCAAGCCATCGCTACGGCCGAGATGGCCGGTTGCCCGGGCGCCGTTACCAAGGACGACATCCACGTTACCGACGACTACCTGGGCCCCGGCTACGGCCAATCGACGCTTGAGATGCTGGAGGCGATGACCCTGGCGGCCCGCGAAGAAGGGCTGATTCTGGACCCGGTCTATACCGGCAAATCCATGGCTGGCCTGATCGGGATGGTGCGCTCGGGCCATTTCAAGTCCGGGCAGACCGTTCTTTACCTGCATACGGGCGGCACCCCGGCGGTCTTCGGGTATAGCTCGATATTTGGGGACTTATGAAATTTCCGCGCACCATCCGGCTCGACGTTTCCGACGCCAATGCCTTTCCCCTGGCCGCCGAGCCCGAGGAATGGGCGGTGACGGGAACCTTTGCCTTTGCCGACGCCGACCCGGCGGCAATGACCGGAAAGGAACAATTGGCGTTCAGGAACGGCTGGCTCGGCACGGATAGCTTCGGCCGGTCGACCTTCATCCAGGTATCGGTGATCCCGGACGAACAGTTCGAAGCCATGGTGCGAAACCTGGCTGCGCATCTTCACCAACAATACGGCGCGCCGGATATGTTGGCCGCCGTCGAAGCGGCCCGCGGCGAAGCCGAATACGCGGCCGGCCTGTGCGACCATCCCGCCGGTACTTTGCTCGCCATCGAACGGGAATTCACCGAAGACGGCGTGGCCGAAAGAATCCGCGTCATCCCGAAAACCGACGAAGGGGCGCACGCCCGGATTTGGTCGGTAGAAGAGGATGAGGGGTAATAATCCGCTTTACCCCCGAAAGCGGACTTTCAATGCTGGTGGCGGGAGCAGTCCACTGCATCACAAGCGGTCATTCATAGAACGTGAACGGGGTGTCGGACGGCTTAGGAAGTGAAACTATTCCGTTGACGGTGAGAATTGGGTTTGATCGCCAAGGATTTGGTGGTCATTTGGGAAATTTCGTATAATAGCGATTAAATGGTCGCTCCATGACGTAGGACTAGCGCCATGCCGCTTAGTTTTGATCCCGAGGGAAAACGCCTCCCAATCAAGTTGGATTCCACCTCCAACGGCGAGTTCATGCCGATCCCCCTCGACGCCATCAATGTGCGTGCGAACCAGCTGGCACAGAGATCGGCGAGTGAAAATGCAAGGCGGCGTGGAGTCGACCGCCGGGCATTCATGGTTTCCGCTTGTGGCGCCGCAAGTGCGCTGCTGGCCCTCAACGCGGCGAATGCGGCTTCAGGCAGGATTGGCGGCTTCTTCGAGTTGGAACAGGTGGCTGCAGTAGATCCGGGCGTCGCACTCGATCGCCTCGGAGGCCGTGAGTTCGTGTTTGACGTACAGGGCCATTTCGTGGGCCAGCACGGGCTCGGACAGACCGGCCTCGGGGACGCGAAGCAGTTCATCAAGGACATCTTCTTGGACTCCGACACCGACATTATGGTTCTGTCTTTCATTCCCTCGCGGCGGGAGAAAGAGCTATTGACGATTCAAGAAGCCGATGAAGTTCGCCGCATCATCGATGAGATGGAGGGCACGCATCGCCTGCTGATCCATGGGCGCGTAAATCCTAACCAGAAGGGCGACCTGGAAGCGATGGATGAGCTGGCCGAGAAATGGGGCGTATCCGCGTGGAAATGCTACACCCAGTGGGGGCCCGATGGACGTGGCTTCTTCTTACATGACGAAGATACGGGTCTCGTCATGATCGAGAAGGCCCGCGCGCTCGGGGTTAAGAACATCTGCATCCACAAGGGCCTGCCTTTCAGCCGACGCTCGTACAAACACAGCCTCGCGAGCGACATCGGGATCGTCGCCAAGATATTCCCTGACGTGAATTTCCTGGTTTACCACTCGGGCTTCATCGCGGGTCAGCCTGAGGGGCCTTATGATCCCAACCGCGGTGAGGGTATCGACGAGCTTATCCGGTCGGTGGAGGAACATGAAATCCCGCCTAACAGCAATGTTTACGCGGAGCTGGGCAGCACTTGGCGGTACGCCATGCGCGATCCCAATACCGCGGCCCACATCATCGGCAAGTTGGTCAAGCATATTGGCGAGAAGAATGTCCTCTACGGCTCCGACTGCATCTGGTACGGCTCGCCCCAAGATCAGATACAGGCGTTCCGCACGTTCCAGATTTCAGACGAGCTCCAGGAGAAGCACGGCTATCCGAAGATGACCCCCGAGCTGCGCGCCCGGATTTTTGGGCTAAACGCGACCAGACCCTACGGTATCAATGTCGATGAGGTTCTCAAACGGGCGCGTCACGATGTGATTGAGCATCGCCGCACCGAATATCGAGAAAACCCGGATCCGCATTTTCTAACATTCGGGCCTAAGACCCGGCGAGAGTTTCTTGCCAATCTAAAGGCGCGCGGCGGATCGCCGGTCTAGCGCGCGCTGAAAGCGGCTGGCCCCATAGGTAAGGGCGGAGAGGAGAGGGAACAGCCTCTGACGCGAACCATTACGGACATACTCAAGAATGAACGTGATATGGCAGAGGATCAGGATGGCTGGATCTTCCCCAACCCGGTCAGCAAGAGTGGCCGATATGAGAGCATGAAATCTCCGTTCCGAAGGGTCGTAATTAGAGCGGGTCTCGATCCTCAGAAAATCACGCCGCACACGATGCGCCACACGGCCATCACCGAGCTTTCTGAAACAGGGGCAGAGGATAGGACCATTCAGGCCTTCGGTGGCCACAAGAGTGCGGAGATGGTCTGGCGTTACAACCATGCCTGCGACCAACGGGTCAACGAGGCGCTGGATCTCTTCAAAGAATTGGGAACGAAGGTTGAATCCTCACAGGTGCGAAACCACCAACGTTCCTGACACGTTTACACCGGAATTACACATTCGCCCTTTCTGCCAGAGCGAAATATTCCCGTAACTGATTGAAAAAAATGGCGCGCCCGGCAGGATTCGAACCTGCGACCTCAGGATTAGGAATCCTGCGCTCTATCCGACTGAGCTACGGGCGCCCGAA
>ENA-ORDI01000364-ORDI01000364.1-marine-metagenome-genome-assembly--contig:-NODE-364-length-32267-cov-3.634762_pt1 | contig 32267 bp, 31 predicted proteins | sample MGYA00248628_ERZ508525 | MGnify/ENA primary metagenome ERZ508525 (study PRJEB26195, sample SAMN05422138) | marine metagenome | isolation source: East of Porto Seguro, South Atlantic Ocean | place... | reverse complement strand
TTAAGGACTTTCAAAATTCTTATGGTTTTGTGGGAATAGATGGAAAATTTCGATTTAAGCCAGATGGTTCTGTTGAAAGAAATTTGGCTATATTGGAAATAGGTGAAAAAAAATTCAAATCCTTAGTGAAAAGACAATTAGATGGATTAAGATTAGCTCCTTTCTATGGCTGTTACTTGGTAAGACCTAGTAAAGCACTAAAATTTTACGAAAAACCTGAAAGAGAAACATGTTTAGAAGACTTGACTGAATGGGTTGGAGCAACTGTCGTTGACTTTCCCGGTAAAACTGCATGCTGTGGCTTCCCTATTGTAACGATAAATGAGAAAGCATCTTTGAAAATGGTTGGAAATCATACAAGTACTGCGAAAGATCTTGGAGCAGATGCAATGGTAACTCCCTGCCCCTTATGTCATTTAAATCTGGATCAGTATCAGGATAGGGCAGCTGGGATGATGAAAAGAAAAATTGATCTCCCAATTATTCATGTACCGCAATTAGTAGGCCTTGCATTAGGATTAGACCCAGAAGAATTAAAAATAAACAAACATGTTATATCTACAAAAAAACTACTGACTGAAATTTCTCTTAAACCTTAAATTATTAAGTTTATTTATATTATTGAAAAATATATAACTATAATCGATAATACTCATACCTCAGTAATTCTTAAATAAAGTTAATAAAAATACTAATGTATAAAAACTATCAATTAGGAGATTTAAACTCGGCTTACATTATGGGTCTTTATGAGGATTATCTAACAGACCCTGATAGTGTAGGGCTAGACCTAGTCAATTTTTTCCAATCTCAAGATTTTAAAAATATTCTTTCTAATCTAAGTTCTGAAAAAAACACATTTAATGATATAACTAACATAGTTGAATCAAATGATGAAATAATTGAAATTGAAAACTTGCGAAAAAATGGTCATAAATATGCGAAGTTAGACCCTCTTTCGATACACCCTTCTCCGGACATAAGTATAAACGCAAATGGCAAAACAATAAAATTAAAAGATTTGTATACTTCAAATATAGGATATGAATTCTATCACCTCGATAATCAAGATGAAATTAATTGGCTTATAGATAATATAGAACATTCAAATAATACTCAGCAATCCTATGATCAACAAATAAATCTATTAAATAGAATCACTGAAATTGATACCTTTGAAGAATTTTTATCAAAACATTTTCCTGCAAAAAAATGGTTTTCAATTCAAGGAGAAGATTCTTTAATTCCTATGCTTGATAAACTAATCGAGCTAAGTGAGAAAGATAAAAAAGAATATATAACTTTAGGGATGCAACATAGAGGTAGAATAAGTGTTATGGCTACTCTATTTCAATTGCCATACTCAGAAGTATTCAGTTACTTAAAAGAAGGTAAAGTAACTAATACTAACAATGATCCTTACGCGGGATGGATGCAAGATGTACTTTACCATTATGGGTCAGAAATATTACATAACAATATTAAAATCAAATTATTAGATAATCCAAGCCATCTTGAACTTGCTAGTCCTGTTGTTAATGGTTATTTAAAATCTATACAAGAAAATATAATTAAAAATAATGCAGTTAATAAATCAATGAGCATCATAACCCACGGTGATGCAAGTTTTTCGGGGCAAGGAATAGTATCAGAACTTTTCAATATGAAAAACTTAAAACCTTATGATATTGGTGGCACTATACATATCGTAGTAAATAATCAAATTGGATTTACAACAAACCCAGACGAAACCAAATCAAATGGATACTGTACAGACATAGCTAAAGCATACAACATTCCTATAATACATGTTAATGCAGATGACGTAGAGTCATGTATTAATGTGGCAAACTTATCTTACCAATATAAAATGACTTTCCAAAAAGATATCTTGATAGATTTAGTAGGATACAGAAGACACGGACATAATGAAGGTGATGAACCATCATTTACTCAACCATTAATGTACAAAAAAATATCAAATCATCCTCACCTAAAAGAAATATACAAAAACAAATTAATCAATATTCATGGCAATGATATTGAAAACCTAACAAAACAATACACACAAAAATGGGATCAAATTCTTGAAGCAGAATTAGAAAACCCTAACAATGGGGCTGTATCTAAAAAACATCAAGAATTAATTAAATTAAACAAAGAAATATCAAATGAATATAACAATGCACCTACTAACATAAGCTTAAATACTTTTACTGATTTAAATAAAAAGATATTTGAATTACCTTATGATTTCACAATAAACAATAGGCTTAAAAGAATTTTTGAAAGAAAGCAAAATATAATTGAAACTAAATCTAAACTGGATTGGAGTCATGCAGAATTATTAGCATTAGGCAGTATAATCAAAGACGGGAAAAATATCAGATTGACAGGGCAAGATACCGAAAGAGGTACATTCAGTCAAAGACATGCTGTTTTGCACGATATAAATAATGGTAATAAATTTATCCCTCTAAATCATTTATATTCTGAACAATCTGAAATTATGATAAAAAACAGCCCATTAACAGAAATGGCTACTTTAGCTTTTGAATATGGATACACTTTGTTAGATACTGAAAATTCATTAGTTTTATGGGAAGCACAATTTGGAGATTTTGTTAATAATGCTCAAAGTATAATTGACGAATATATTTCATCAGGTTATTCAAAATGGGGAATTAAATCTTCACTTATAATGCTACTGCCACATGGTTATGAAGGCCAGGGGCCAAATCATTCCAGTGCTCACTTAGAAAGATATCTAAGTCTATGTGCCGACTCAAACTTAAGGGTAATATACCCAACAAAATCAGTACAGTATTTCCATGCTTTAAGAATGCAATCCAAAGAAATTTTAAACAAAACCCCCATGATAATAATGACTCCTAAAAGCTTACTCAGACATCCTTTTGCAGCATCAGAAATAAGGGAATTTACAGAAGATAATTTTAAAAAAATAATTACTTATTTACCTAAAAGTAAAAATAAAATAAATAATTTAATACTTTGCTCAGGTAAAATTATAATTGATTTATTAGATGACGAATTAAATTCATTATCATCAAATAGTGCAATAATTTCTGTTGAAGAACTTTACCCATTCCCGAAAAATGAAATAATTAATTTCCTGAAAAAACATAAAGATATTAATAGATTTATTTGGATTCAAGAAGAACCAAAAAACAGGGGGGCTTGGCAATTTGTATCAAATCAACTTGATAAAGCTTCATTAACTAATGATTTTGAATTAGAATATTGTGGATCAATACAAAGAGCAAGTACATCAGTAGGAACTTCAGATTTACACAAGGTTCAAACTGAAACAATTGCAAAGTTATTCAAAGATATTAAATAAGAGGTAAAATTTGGCAATAGAAATAAAAGTTCCAGAAATGGGGGAATCCATAGTTGAAGCAACTGTGGGAGCTTGGGTAAAAAACGAAGGAGATCAAATAGAAGCTGGCGAAACAATTTTAGAATTAGAAACAGAAAAAGTAAATCTTGAAGTTACAGCACCAGCGACAGGAATTCTTGAAACAGTTAATATCCCAGAAGGAGAAATTGTAAATGTAGGAACTGTTCTTGGCACCATAAATACTGAATCAATAGAAAAAATACAAATCCAAGATAGTACAAGCGATTCTAAAAAAGAATTAGAACTACCAAATAACACTAAAACTGAAACACAAGCAAAAAAATCAGAAGATAAAGATGTAAATATTACTCCAGTAGCTAAAAATCTTGCTGATAAACACTCCATTAATATAGATTCCATTAACGGATCAGGCAGAGCTGGCAAAATTACTATTGATGATATCAATACTGAAATTAATAAAAATAATCAAATAAATACATCTAATGATGAATTACCTGTTCCACAAGAATCATTAGAAACAAAAAAAAGAATTACTAAAAGAAGAGAAACCATTGCTAAAAGACTTACTGACGCTCATCTAAATACAGTAATGACGACTACCTATAATGAAGTTGATATGTCAGAAATAATGGCAATCAGATCAAAATACAAAGATTCATTTAAAGAAGAAAAAGGTGTCGGATTAGGCTTTATGTCATTTTTTGTCAAATCAGTTGTACAAGCATTAATAGACTTTCCAAATCTAAATTCAGAAATGCAAGAAAAAGAAATAATATTAAAAAACTACTATCATGTAGGAATTGCTGTGGCGTCTGAAGAAGGATTGGTCGTTCCAGTATTAAAAAATGCTAACACCTTATCATTTTCACAAATTGAAAAATCAATAGCTGATATGGTTACCAAAACCAAGACCAAATCACTTACTATTGATGATTTAACAGGTGGAACGTTTACTATTACTAATGGAGGAGTTTTTGGATCTATGTTCTCAACTCCGATTCTAAACCACCCACAGGTAGGCATTCTTGGAATGCATACAATAAAAAAGAAACCTGTTGTAATTAATGATGAAATTGTTATAAGACCAATCATGTATTTAGCATTAACATACGATCACAGAATAGTAGATGGAGGAGAGGCTGTTCAATTTCTGGTCAGAATCAAAGAATTTATAGAAGATCCTCAGAAATTACTTATTGAAAATTAATTGACTTATGTCAAATATATCAAAAAATAAAAATCCATTATTAAATTGGCACCATCCTACCAAAGTATATTTTGGAAAATCAGTATTGCTTCAATTATCTAAATTAATAGAAGAAAATTTTCCTTCAGTCAAAAATGTCCTGATCGTCACAGGTAAACACCACTTAAAATCTAATGAGTATTTTAATAATTCAATAAACAAACTTAATTCATTAAATATAGAATTTTACGACAAAATTGATCCTTATCCTTCCCCTGAAACTGTAAATTTATTAAGTCATACTATCAAAAAAAATAAATCAAACCTTGTTTTGGCAGCTGGTGGTGGTAGTGTAATGGATGCATCAAAAGCAGCATCATTACTCAGTCAAAATGACGGTGATTGGATGGAATATAGTTATGGAACCAAAGAAATTGCTAAAAAAGGGTTACCTTTAATTGCCATCCCAACTACATCCGGCAGCAGTAGCGAAGTCACAAAATTTGCAACAATATGGGATTGGGATAAAAATTCAAGTGCAGGACTAAATAACGAACTATTGTTTCCTGAAATAGCTGTTATAGATCCAGAACTTACCCTGACAATGTCATCAAATCTGGCTGCTACTAGTGGATGGGATGCATTAACAAGCTCATTTGAATCATATTGGTCAACTGAGTCAAATCCAATAACAGATTTATATGCTTTAAAATCAATAGAAATATTTTTCAATGATCTTGAAAATTCAGTTAATAACACAAATCCTCATTCTCGTTCCAAATGTGCTTTAGGGGCAACTATATCCGGTATCGGATATTCAAATTCAAGACCTAATCTATGTCATGCAATTGGCACACCTTTAACTTTAAATTGGAAAACAACTCATGGACAAGCAGTGTGCATTAGCCTTCCATATTTCCTACCATTTATATTTGATAAATTATCAACTTCAAAACAAAATTTATTGTTAAGCACATGCAAGGTATCAAATATAGATTCATTAATTTTGAAATTAAAAGAAATGATAACAAATTGCCAATTAAATATTTATTTAGATGATTGTGATATAAGTTTTAATAATTTGGATAAAATATTAAATGGAATTCCAATGGAAAGATTGTTGACTGTACCAACAAAATTCAAAACTAATACATTAAAAAGTATAATATCCAAAATGTTTAATATTAAATAATATGGGAATTGATACAAAACATTTATCCTCAATAAGTACCACCATTATAACTATCATAATTTTAGATCAACTTACCAAGCTATATGTAGCATCTTACCCACTAAACACTACTATATTTAATTTCGCTTTTTTCAAAATAAAATATGTCCTAAATACTGGCGCTGCTTTTAGTTTTTTAACAGGATTCAATGAATTACTAAAATTCATTGTCCCTCTTGCTGTTATTTTATTATTTGTTCTTCTGCATAATTATAAAAATAATACAATTCTTAGATATGCGTTTTCCATGCAAATAGCTGGTGCAATTGGAAATTTGATTGATAGATTTACAATGAATGGGGTCATTGATTTTATAGGTGTAGGACGATGGCCACTATTTAATATTGCAGACTCATCTATATCTATTGGATTAACATTGTTAATAATAGATCTAATATTTAAAAGAAATAAAAAGAATGAGTAATAATAATTTATTAACATATAAAGTTACTACTAAAGACACTCTTAATAGAGCTGATATATTTATAAAAGGAAAGTTTGAAAATTTTACACGGTCACAAATAAAAAAATTAATAGAATCAAATAATATAAAAATTAACGATAATATTATTAAACCATCCACAAAAATAGAATCGAAAGACAAAATCACTATTACTTTACCTGAATTAGAATCAACTGAATTAAAGCCTTTAAATCAATCTTTAGATATCAAATATGAAAATAAAAATTTAATAATTATTAACAAACCATCAGGAATAGTTGTCCATCCTTCTAAAGGGCATCAAAACGATACTATAATTAATGCTTTAATAGGAATGGGAATTAAATTTGAATCTTATTTAGGAAAACCAAAACCATGGCTAGTTCATAGACTAGATAAAGACACATCAGGATTACTAATCATTGCAAAAAATGAAATTACTTATAATTATTTAACAAAAATCCAAAAAACGAGAATGATAAAAAAACAATACATAGGAATTGTACAAGGAATTCCAAACTCCGCTAAAGCAATAATAGATGCACCAATAGGTAGAAATAAACTCAACAGAAAAACAATGAGTATAACAAAAGAAGGACGACATTCTTTAACAGAATATGCAATAACAAAATCAAACAACAATATGTCTTTATTAAAAATAACTTTACTTACTGGTAGAACACATCAAATACGCGTACATTTAAAAGCAATTGGACATCCCATCATTGGAGATATTCTTTATGGGAAAAAATCAAAATATGTAAACAGACAAATGTTGCATGCATATAAATTAAGTTTTAAAGATGTCCAAAACAACAATATTAAAGTAGAGAGTGAACCAGAAAAAGATATGAAAGAATTCATTGAATTTTATTTCAACAACTGATACAAATTAATATTACAAATATACAAATTATCAAATATGAAAGAAGTAAGAGTCAGATATGCACCTAGCCCTACAGGGGATCCTCACATTGGAAATATAAGAAGTGCTATATTTAATTGGTTATTTGCTAAAAATAAAAAAGGAAAATTTTTAGTCAGAATAGAAGATACTGATCAAGCAAGATTAGTGGAAAATGGCATTCAAAAACAAAAAGATTCATTAAAATGGTTCGGATTAGATTGGGATGAAATATATATACAATCTGAAAGATTAAAAATTTATTCAAAATATGCTCAACAACTTTTAGAAGAAGGAAGTGCTTATAGATGTTTTGCAACACAAGAAGAACTAGATAAATTAAGAGAAAAACAAAAAAAGTCAGGAAGGATCACAAGATATGACAGTAGATACAGAAATTATGATCCAAAACTATCTAAAGAAAGATCTAAAGCTGAACCATATGTAATTAGGTTTAAAAGCCCTCAAAAAGGAATTACAAAATGTTTAGATAATATAAGAGGAGAAATTAAATTTAATAATAAAGAAATGGATGATTTTATAATCATAAAATCAGATGGATACCCTACTTATCATTTTGCAAATGTTATTGATGATTATTTAATGAATATTTCACATGTGATGAGAGCAGAAGAATGGTTACCTAGTTTTCCAAAACATGTCAATATTTATAATTCATTAAATTGGGAAATGCCAATATTTGTACATTTGCCAATGATACTAGCTCCAGACAAGACTAAACTAAGTAAAAGGCATGGAGCTACATCAGTAGAAGAATTTAAGCAGGCTGGTTATTTAAATTCCGCAATGTTTAATTTCCTTGTGTTATTAGGATGGGCCTTGGATGACAAAACAGAATTCTTTACTGTAGAGGAATTAATTAAAGTTTTTGACATAAATAAAATATCTAAATCTCCTGCTATTTTTAATAAGGAAAAACTAGACTGGTTTAACGGACGCTATATCCTTAATTCGAAATATGATGATTTTGCAAAAGAAATTAATAATTATTTCAAACAATTTTTAGATATCAAAAAATATAAAGCAATTCAAAATTATAATATTAATGATATTTCAATAATGATTAAAGAAAGATGCAAAACTTTAAATGATGCAATCATGTTAACTGAATTTTTATATCAAAAGCCTAAATTCAAATCTAAATATGAAATACAAATTATGTGTGATAATCCTGAACAATGCCAAACTATCCTAACCAGTTCAATAGAATCTTTAAATGATATTCAAGAATTTACAATAGAAAATATAGAATCTATTTTAAAATCATTAATGACAAAACTTAAAGTTAAACCCAAAAATTTGTTAGGAACTTTGAGAATAATTATTACTAATCAGAAAATCAGTCCACCAATATTTAATTGTTTATATATACTCGGGAAAAAAGAATCAATTAAAAGAATACAATTTGCTATAGATTATCTTTAAGTTACACTTGACACAAAATTTGGAAATTATATACTTTTCATGAACCATGGCCCTAGAGGAAGATTTTGGACCAAATTATAGATTTAATAAAAAACGATCTAAAAAAAGCTATCAAATCACAAGATACTATAAAAAAATCAGTTTACAGATTTATTCTTTCAGCTATTCACAATGAAGAAATAAAGCTAGGTAAAGAATTAGATAATGATATGGTAATGAAAATAATGATCAAACAAGCACAGCAAAGAAAAGAAAGTATAGAAGCATTTAAATTAGGATCAAGGGAAGACTTAATTAGCAAAGAAACTAAAGAATTAAAAATTATTGAACAATTTTTACCCGAGCAAATTGACGATAGTGAAATAAAAAACCTTGCAAAGCAAACAATTGATGCAGTAGGCGCTGAATCTATAAAAGATCTTGGAAAAGTAATGCCAATCCTAATGAAAAAACTATCAGGTAAAGCAGAAGGGAAAATTGTTAATAAAATTGTTACCGAATTATTGAGTTAATAATATGCAAAAAAAAAAATTTGGAATAATAATCTTCCCAGGTACTTGGAGTGACAAAGATTGTTATTATGCAATAAATAATATTTTAAATAATGAAGCTAGATATATATGGCACAAAGAAACTAATATTGATGATCTTGACTGCCTGGTACTCCCTGGAGGATTTTCATACGGAGACTATCTAAGGCCAGGAGCAATAGCAAGATTTTCTCCTGTCATGAAAGAAATAATAAATTTTGCTAAAAAAGGAAAGCCTATAATTGGCATATGTAATGGATTTCAAATATTATGTGAAGCAAAGTTATTGCCGGGAATTTTATTACCAAATGATGTTTTGGAATTCAGATGTACTACAACATATCTAAAAGTACAAAATTCAAACTCAATATTCACTAACGAGTGCAATAAAAATGACATATTAAACATCCCTATTTCTCATGGAGAAGGAAATTATTTTGCAAATGAAGATACTATCAAAGATCTTGAGGAAAATAAAAGAATTTTATTTAAATACTCATCTGTTTCGGGGAATATTACTAAATCAGCAAATCCCAATGGTTCGACAAACAATATTGCAGGAATAATAAATAAAAAAGGTAATATATTAGGCATGATGCCTCATCCAGAAAGAAGTTGCGAAAAATCACTTGGTAGCGAAGATGGCAATTTAATATTTAAATCAATAATGAACAATATAATCTAATTATGGGAAACATCATTACAGGTATATTATTTGCTGTTATTGCAGCTATCGGTTGGGGTGCATCAGCAGTATTATCAAGGATAGCATTGGAAAAAACTGATCCAAGACTAGCTACTATAGTTTCTTTATTTTTTAGTAGTATTATTATGTTTTCAATTTCTTTAAGTACACAATTCAATGAATTTGAAAAATTAATCGTCTCAGATTTCTTATGGTTTTTTTCTGCAGGACTTACTTCTTTTGCTGCCGGGAGATTATTAAACTATGTAGGAATTAAAAATATTGGTGTTTCAAAAGCTTCTCCCTTGTTTGGAACTTCTCCATTATTTGCTGCATTACTTGCAATCATTATACTTAACGAAAATCCAACAATAATGTTAGGGATGGGTATAGTTATAGTTACATTTGGCATTATCTTAATAACAAAATCAAAATGAATAAATTTAATATTAATACTGGTAAAAAGATTAAAAATTCTAAAAAAGAGTTGATTGGATATACTTCTTCTTTATCAGCTGCAATATCTTATGGTATTAGTGCAATATTAGCAAAAATAATTGTTGGCCAAATAACTACTCCATTAATTGCATCAAGCTTTGCATTATTCTTTGGGTTTTTTACACTTTCAATAATATTCTATAAACAACTAATGAATATTAAATCAATAGACAAAAAAACATTTTTATTTTTATTTTTAGCCGGACTAGCCAGTTGTATAGGTGTTGGGGCTCAATATTATGCAATGAATAATGCACCCGTAATTTTAGTAGCTCCTATTACAGGAGCAAATGCATTATTTGCTATATTATTTGGTTCTATATTCCTGAAAAAAATTGAGAAAATCACTCCTCTTACTGTAATAGGAGCATTTATGATAATTATAGGTATAATAATAATTATATTATCAAGAACATGATGAACAAAGAATTAGAAAAAAAATTATACGATTTAGCACTTAAAGAATCTGAATACAATCTTATTATAGATAAAATAGATCGTACACCTAATGATTTAGAATTGGGACTTTTTGGTTCTCTGTGGAGCGAACATTGTGGTTATCAACACTCCAAACCATTACTAAAAAAATTCAAATATACCAATTCAAATATTTTGGTCGGAGCAGGATCTCAAAATGCCGGAGCAGTAGATATAGGTGGAGGGTTAGCTGCAGTTTTCAAAATAGAATCTCATAATCATCCATCTGCAGTTGAACCTGTACAAGGTGCTGCAACAGGAATAGGTGGGATAGTAAGAGATATTTTAGCAATGGGAGCTAGGCCAATTGCATTAATGAATTCTTTAAGATTTGGAGATTTATCTTTAAATAATGATATACATATTTTTAACGGAGTTGTTTCCGGGATTTCTGAATACGGAAATTGTATAGGTATTCCAAATGTTGGCGGAGAAATAGTATTTGATCAAAGCTACAACAATAATCCTTTAGTAAATGTATTTTGCTTAGGTATAGTAAAACATGATGAAATAGTTGAAGCTAAGGTTGGAGAGACTTCAAACATATTAATTCTAGCAGGCTCCCGGACAGGAAAAGATGGAATTCACGGAGCATCAGGATTAGCTTCGCAAACACTTGAAGAAGAATCAACTTCAAAATCAACAGTTCAAGTTGGTGACCCATTTATTGAAAAACTTCTAATAGAAGCTTGTTTGGAAATAATAAATACTGAAGGATTTGTTGGATTACAGGATTTAGGTGCAGCTGGCTTAACTAGCTCTACAGTAGAAGCGGCAGACAGGTCTAAAAAAGGAATAGAAATAAACTTAGATAATGTTCAACTTAGAGATAATAGTATGTCTCCATACGAAATCATGCTATCAGAATCTCAGGAAAGAATGTTAGTCATATGCAAACCAGAAAGTGAATCGAAAATAATAGAAATTTTCAACAAATGGGATATTGAAGCTAATCAAATAGGAAAAGTAATTAATGAACAAATAATAAGAATTTTTCATAAAGACCAAAAAGTTGCAGAGTTACCTATAGAACCTCTTATTGAGTGCCCTACATACACTGTAAAACCTGAAACTCCAAAAATAACTATACAAGAAACAAAATATAATAAAAATCTTACAAATAATCAATTGATAAACCGAATCAATGAATTTATTACAAATAATAATTTATGTTCTCGCAAACCTGTTTTCCAAAGATATGATCACCAGGTACAAAATAATACTGTGATACTACCTGGGCATAGTGCTGCTGGTATCAGAATTAAAGAAACTAATGATACTCTTCTTTTATCAACAGATGGTAACTCAAGGTACTGTTCTTATGATCCGTATTATGGAACTATTATTTCGGTTGCAGAATCTTGTAGAAATATAAGTACTTTAGGTGGCAAACCTCTCGCAATTACAAATTGCTTAAATTTTGGTAATCCTGAAAACCCTGAAATATATTCTCAATTAAATCATGCAACTTCAGCTTTAGCTGATGCAAGTAAATTCTTTGAAACTCCTATAATAAGTGGAAATGTAAGCTTATATAATGAAACTCCTAGTGGTTCTATAAAACCAACTCCAATAATTAGTACATTAGGAAAAATAGATAGTGGGACACCTATTATAAAATCAGGGTTTGCAAATAAAGGAGATATAGTAGGAATAATTGGAGTATCTAAACTAGATCTAACATATTCTGATTTAAAAGGATCAGAATACGAAAACTTTTTTTATAATACTATAACTGGTATACCAACTATAGACCTGAATCTTGAAAAAGATGTTCAAAATATTAATCGAAAACTTGTAAAAAATAAATTTCTCAAATCTGCAAATGATTGTTCAGATGGCGGGTTAATAACTACATTATTAGAAAAATGTTTTATTAGTAATTTGGGATTTGAATTCACTACAACTTTACCTGAAGAAAAACTAATACCAATACTTTTCGGAGAATGCAATTCAAGGATAGTGATTTCAGCAGATCAGGATAATAAAATTAGCATTGAAAAAGAATTAAATAAAGCAAATATTCCATTTTTATGGATTGGTAAAGTGACAAATAAAAACTTAAAAATAAATAATAAAATCAATATCAATTTAACGAAATTAAAAAGCAAATGGTCAACTAAACTGAATCATATTTCCCATTGACATACATACACTCATGATATAATTTAATTTACTGAATTAAATTAGTTAAATTTATAAATATACCTTCATAAATTATGCCAACTTACGAATACCATTGTAAAAAATGTGATATAAATTTTGATAAAAGACAAAGTTTTGATTCCAAACCAATCTCACAATGTCCTAACTGCAGTTCTGAATCACAAAGAAAATTTTCAGTAGTCCCTGTAGTTTTCAAGGGTAGCGGATGGTATGTAAATGATTATGCTAAAAAATCTAATTCATCAACTTCTAAACCAGCTCCAGAAAAAACCTCTTCAACAAAATCAGATTCTAAAAATAATACAAAATCTAAAACTTCTGAAAATAAAAACAAAGAAAGTAAATCGACAAAAAATTAATGGTTGATTAATCTATGAAAGCACTATTGCAACGGGTAACGAAATCCAGTGTAAACATAAATGAAAAAATGTTTTCAAATATAGATAATGGGTTGCTTGTATTTATTGGAATACATAAATCAGATGAAACAAAAGATATAAAATATATTGTAGATAAATGTATAAATTTACGAATTTTTTCTGATAAAAATGATAAATTCAATTATAGTGCCTTAGATATGAAATCAGAGTTGCTTGTTGTCAGTCAATTTACTCTTTACTCAGATGTTTCAAAAGGTAGACGCCCGAGTTTCTTTGAATCCGCATCCCCTATAGATGCAAGAAAAATCTACAATGAAACAATAGAAGAATTTAACAAAACTGGACTAAGTATCAAAACCGGTGAATTCGGAGCAAAAATGAAAATCAATTTGATAAATGATGGTCCAGTAACTATATTATTAGACTCAAAACTATAAATTAATCACTTCGCCTTTCATAGCCCATGGGCCAGCATAATCAATCTTAACATCCACTATATCACCTTCTTTTAATTCTGAAGTATTAGTGTAAATTATTTTGTCATGACGATTTCTTCCAAAGGTTTTTTCTCTTCTTTTGCCTTCTATCATAACCTCGGAAATTTGACCTAATAATTTCGAATTGATTTCTCCTTGGATTTTTTCCTGAATATCATTTAAGGTTTTATATCTTCTTTGTTTATCAGACATCTTTACATCATCTTTCATTTTTCTTTGAGCAATAGTGCCAGGTCTTTCAGAATATATAGCAGTATGTAATTTATCAAATTTAATTTCTTCAATTAAATCTATAGTATCTTCAAAATCAGATTCAGATTCGCCACAAAAACCAACTATAACATCAGCTGACATAGCTACATTTGGAATTTTATCTCTGATTATATTAATTAATTCAATATACTCTTCTCGTGAGTAACCTCTTCTCATTGTTTGTAAAATATTATTTGATCCGGATTGAAAGGGCAGATTTATACTTTCACAAACTTTAGGTAAAGATGCTATTGAATTAATTATTCTAATATCCATATCAATAGGATGAGAAGTTAAAAATCGTATTCTCTCAATATTGTCAATTTCATGTAATGATTCAAACAAATCAGCTAGAGTGAGGTCTTCTGGCAAATCATAACCGTAAGAATCCACATTCTGACCTAACAAAGTAATTTCTTTAACACCATTACTAGCCAATTTTTTCACTTCATCAACAACAACTGGAATTTCTCTGCTAATTTCTCTTCCTCTTCTGTAAGGAATAATACAAAAAGCACAAAATTTATCGCATCCATGACTAACAGGTACAAAACTTGAAATTCTTGGTTTAACATCTAAATTAGATAAGCATCCTTCTTTATCAATTCCTTTTTTTTCATATAATAACTGAATTAAAGGTTCATAATTCTGCGGTTGTAGAAATAAATCTACATCAGGGAATCTGGCTTCCAGATTATTTGTTTTCGGCCCTACCATACAACCCATAAGTACAATAATTTTTTCTTGATTTTTTCGCTTTTCAATTATTAACTGATCTACTTTCGCAGTCACTTTATCTTCTGAGCTTTGTCTCACAACACAGCTATTTACAATTGATATGTTTGAATTCCGAATATCTTCAGATTCTTCAAACCCTACACTTCCGAGAGCGGAACTTAATCTCTCAGAATCAGCCACATTCATCTGACATCCTATTGTCCATATAGAAAATTTTTCTGTCAATTTATTCTCCAAAATTATAACGGCGGAGGGTAAGGGATTCGAACCCTTGGAATCCTACTCGAATTCGCACAGTTAGCAACCGTGTGCTTTAGACCACTCAGCCAACCCTCCTTATACTTGAATAAAGATATTATCAAATTGTGTATGTAATTCAAAGTAAATTCAAGCTTTAATTAAGTAAGGACTAATTAGGATTGTCTGGACTTCCTATCCAGCTTTCGCCATCTGTATAGTATTCTTTTTTCCAAATTGGTACAGATTTTTTTAATTCTGATACTATATATTCAATTGCTCTAAAGCTTTCATTCCTATGTGAGGAAGATGCAATTATAAGTAAGCTTATTTCAGATATTTCAATTTTTCCTATTCTGTGTATAATTTTTAAATTATTCAAACTCCATTTTGAAATTGAAAAATCAGCTATTTCTTTTAATTTTAATTTTGCCATATCAACATAAGATTCATATTCAAGATAGTCTACTGATTTACCTAAATTATTATCTCTAGTAGTTCCGCAAAAGATCAATAAAGAACCTGATGAAGAGTCATTTGATTCATTAATATACTCCTCTATTTTGATAATGTTTTCAGTAATAACAATCATTATTAACCTCCACTTACAGGAGGTATAATCGCAACTTCATCCCCATCATGTAATTTAAAATCTTTATCTTGATAAATTAGATTTACTGCAATTGCATAAGATTTGATATTTTCTTTAAACCCAGGTTCAAATTGATTTAAATTTAAAATCAAATCAGAAATATTAGAGTTATCAGAAAGACTCAGGAAAATACTATCTTTTTTTAATTTCTCTTTATGTGGTCCAAACAATTTTACTGTGATTTTCATAAAACTTTTTCTATAAATTTATTATTATATGCAGATACTCTGAAAATACCATTACTTTCTACACCAAGATGATCTTCTTCATAATAAGGGCTTATATATTCCCAGACTATATTTCCTTCTGAATCAACCTGGAAAATTCTACCGAAATTACCTTCTGTTACCATTACATTATTATTGGGTAACTTTAATGCCCCCGAAATATATGGGCTAAAAAAATTGAATTTTGGTTTATCAGAATATTCCCAGATAATATCTTTACTTATAGGATCTATTTCAATAATTCTAGAATAAGGCATAGGTTCATCAAATCTATGTACACCATTATCAAATATAAGTACATTGCCATTAGATAAAATATGTGGATCATGTTGTTGGGCAATTACTTCAGGTCCTATCTCCCATATGAATTTGCCAGTTTTTTTATCTATTAATGCAACTGTTGAAATATTTCTAAAACTTACTAAAACCTTATCATCTTCTATAGGAACAACGGTATTACCATGACTCCATTCATCTCTTGGATCATTAAAAGTTATTTTATGCCTATTAACATCCAGATGTTCAACAGAATGCCATTCCCAAATCCTATTATTATTTTTATCAATTTCTATTAATACATCTGACCACATTTTCCCTGAATAATTTTCGGGTATCATTCCACCTTGAACTTTCTCTGCTAAATTTTGATTTATTTCCTCAACTGCCAAATATATTACCCCTCCATTATCAGTTCTTCTGGCATCATGATGTTGATAAACATCTTCATATTGAAATAACAATTCTGAATTTTTATTAAATTCAGCTATAACACCTCCTCTAAATCTTTCCCATAATGGGAAATTCACATCAGATTTTTTGTTCGATTTTCCCATATAAAACAAGTTACCATTAGGTAATAAATATCCATACAAACCAGGAGCCCATGGCAAATTCCATTGGTGAATTATTTCTCCTTGTAGATTTATTGCATATACTTCACCATTACCAAACATTGGTGCAAATAATACAACGCAGTCATAAGTTTTATTAGAATCTAAATAAGTAACTCCAGATTTTGTAATTCGTTTTCTTGTCTGACTTATATATTTGGATTCCATAATTAATCACAACGAATAATTTCTTCTGATACTAATTGATTAATATAATCATCTTCATAACCAAGAACATCAGATAAAATTTCTTTTGTATGTTGCCCTATAGTAGGCGCTGAGCCAACAGTCATAGGAGTTCTGCTAAACTTTATTGATTTACCAGTAACATGAATTTTACCTGCGATTTTATCAGGCACTTCAATCATCATTTCTCTTTCTTCAATTAATGGGTTAATACTTGCACCTACAACATCATTAATAGGAGCAATTGGAACACTGAATTTATTTAAATATTCCACTGCTTCTTCAGTTGTTTTACTTTTAAACCAGGGGGTCAGACGATCTTCAATCATTTTATAATTTTTTCTTCTATCATTTCTTCCTGCGAACTTTGGATCATTAACCCAATCATCCCAGCCTAAAGCCTCACAACATCTTTCCCACATTTTTCTGTTAGTTGCAGCCATCAACACCCATCCGTCTGATGTTTGATAAGCATTATCCATTCCCATTCCATTTCCAGTCTTATCTTGAATTATTCCATCTCCCAAAAAAGCGCTAATAGGAATTTCATTAACTGTAAATCCTGTATCTCCTAAAGAAACATCAATTTCCTGACCTTCGCCTGAAAATTCTCTCTCATGTAATGCAGCTAACGCTCCAATAGTGCCATGTAATGCAGTAATTCGGTCTATCAGCGGGAAAAAATTTCTTATAGGGGGCCCGTCTGAAAATCCATTTAAAGACATCATTCCGCCTAATGCCTGCCCCAAAGGATCAAATCCTACTCTATCTCTGTAACTACCTGTTTGACCATACGCTGAAACATTAATCATAATAATTTTTTTATTCAAAGCTTTTAAGACATCATAACCAAATCCCATTATGTCAATTGTACCCGGTCTAAAATTCTGTAAAAAGATATCAGAATGAATAACCAATTCTTTCAAAACATGCTTTCCTTCATCAGTTCTTAAATTAATAGATAAGCTCTTTTTACCACTATTATATTGAACCCAATATGCACTTTGACCTCGGACTACCGGAGGGTTTTTTCTACTTTCATCTCCAGTCAAAGATTCAATTTTTATTACCTCAGCTCCCATTCTTGCAAACATTAGAGCGCATCTTGGTCCGGCCTGATAACGTCCCAAATCTAATACTCTTAACCCCTCTAATGGATATTTTTTTTGTGGTGACATCATATCCTCCCCTTTTTATCTAAAAATGTTTTAAAACTATCCTGAACAGATATAGGCTTTAACCAATCCTGAACTGCTCTCATTTCATGGTTATATTGTTCTTTTAATGTATATCCAATATTCTCAGATACTAATTTTTTCAATCCCTGAACCATCCTGGAGTCATTATTGCTAATCATTTCTGCTATTTCTAATGTTTTATCCATAAGTTGATCTGCTAAAACCAGATGATTTAATAATCCAATTTCATACGCTTCTTCGGCCATAATTTGGCGGCCCGTAAAAAGTAATTCTTTAGCTTTTGGCCAACCGATTTGTGCTGGTAAAGTCCAGGATGAGTTCAATCTACCGTAAGTAGCTGCCAAAAATTTAAATGATGTATTGCTTGTTCCTATCCTAATATCAAAACTCGAAGCCATCAATGCCCCACCTCCAAATGCAAGCCCATTAATAGCTCCTATCAAAGGTTTGGCACAATTCATTAATCGCCATGTATACCACTTTGAAGAGGGATGATCCGCTGGTGGATTATCCATTTTAGAAAATTTATCCATTTCATGGATGTCTCCCCCTGCGCTAAATGCCTTCTCTCCTGCTCCTGTAATAATTACGCATTTTACTTCATCATCATTTTCCAATTGGACAATATACTTCTCTAAACTTAATTGCAAAGATCTACTTAAAGCATTTAATACTTTAGGTCTATTCAGAGTCAGTATTGCAACTGAACCATTTAATTCTAGCAAAACTTCTGGTTCATTCACTGCAATACTCCTAAAATCATATCTAATTAATTTATGTTGATATATTTTACTAGTTTTAGATTAGATAATCTAAAATGTAACTATTAATTAAATCAATTATAATGATATTTTTATATAAACCCAAAAAATCAAATTATAAATATATTTAAAGTGATAACAATATGAATCAAATCTTAATAAAAAATGGCACAATTATTACAATGAACCCTGACAGGGAAATAATAGAATCAGGCAGCGTTTTAATCAAAGATAATAAAATAGCTCAAGTTTCCAAAGATGAAATAAAAGTTGACAATGATACATGTATTATTGATGCAAACAGAAAAGTAATATTGCCAGGTTTAATTGATTGTCACACTCATGCAGGACACACAATGGTTAAATCTTTAGGGGTGGGAAAATCAAACGACTGGGTAGATGCTTGCTTGAAAATCTACTCAACCGGCTCAAGTCTGAGTTTCTGGGAAACTGATGCTAGTTTATCCGCATTAGAAAAAATCAAAGCAGGGGTTACATCCTCTTTAATTCTATTTGGCGGAGGCACTGATTTACTAAGATCAGACAAACCTGATTACGCAGTAAGTTATGCTAAATCATTTGGAGAAAATGGAATAAAAGGGATAGTTGCAATTGGCCCAAACAGGCCTCCTTATCCTACAATGTTTTACGATAAAGAAAATAACAAACCTGTTGAATCAAGCCTTGATAATCAATTGGAAGTAACAGAAGAGTTAGTAAGTAATATAAAATCCGTTCAAAATAACAGAGTATCATTTTGTGTATCAGCTCCTAAATTCTTCCCTGAAGAAATGGATGATGATAGTTTAAGTAAATCAGTAGCTTATATGTATGACAAAGTTATGGATTTAAGATCTCAAAACAATTTAATTTTCACACAAGACGGACATAAAGAAGGATCAATATCAATATCAGATAAATTTAATGCCCTAGGTGAATGGGCTTTACTATCACATTCAATCACACTATCTGATGAAGATTTAAAATCAATAAAAAAACACAAGCCAACAATTGTTCATAATCCCAGCTCAAACTACTCAATTATGGGAAGATGTCCTGTTCCTGAATTACTTGATGAAGGTATCAGGGTAGTTATAGGATCAGATGGAGCTGCACCTGACAGAGGATTTGATATGTTTAGACATATGAGCCAGTGCATGCATTATCATCGTAGACATTTTAAAGACACAACAATATTACCTCCAGGCAAAGTACTGGAAATGATAACAATAGATGCAGCTGAAGCATTAGGTTTAGGATCAGAGTTAGGATCAATAGAAACTGGCAAAGTTGCAGACATAATATTAATTGATATGTTTAAACCTCATTTATTACCTATGAACATGCCTGTAACAAGATTAGCTCACTATGCTAATGCAGCTGATGTAAATACAGTTATAGTAAATGGTGAAATAATCATGCTGGACAGAAATGTACTGAAAGTAAATGAATTGGATATTTTAGAAAAAACCGAAGAAGAATCAAAAAAAATGCTATCAGAAAACAATCTGAATCACTTAACAAATATACCTGATAACTTCTGGAAAAAATCTAGACTTTAAATATTCTCGAGTTCTACTCCTAAGCCATCTGCTAATCTGTTTACATAAGCATAGTAAGAAACAATTTGATTAATATCCAGTATCTCTCTGTCAAAAAAACCAGCTTTTTTTAAATCATCAACATCAGATTTTTTCATATCCCATGGAAATAAAGTTAATTTATACGAATAATCCAGCATTGCTTTTTCCTTATTAGTTATATCAGCTTTTTTATAATCATCTTTTAATTGATCAACCAATGATTGATTTTTTGTTAATCGGAAAAGCCCTTTTCCGTGATGAATTACTCAGTATTCACATTTATTTGCAGCTGAAGTTACAACTGCAATCATTTCTCGATGCGCTCTTTTTATAGGAGATTGTCCATACATCACAGTCTTATACAAGAGCATGTGGGCTTTAAGGGATTCAATGCTTAAACTATGAATTTTCATTATATTATCAACACCACCCCAAGGTTCAATTAATTCACAATAAATTTCAGCCAATTCCCCTTCTGCTTCATTTTCACTAATCATATTTATCCAGGGCATAATCCCCCCTAAAGAATATAAATAATTTGTTTAAAATTAAGTATACATGGTTATAATTAAATTTATGGATAACAAAATATTAAATAACTATCTCCACAAAATAGAATCTTACCTAGACGAAGATGAAGCCATCAATATTCTAAAATCAATTATTCAAATAGATAGCAGAACCAATTCTAAAAATGAAAATAATATTATTGAATACTGGGAATCAAAATTTTCTGAATTAGGAACAATTAATAAATTACATAAAACAAAAGACAACAGACTTAATCTTATATCAAATCTTAATTTTTCTGATAATCATAAAACAATAATTTTCAATGGCCATCTAGATACCAATCATATTGGTTATGGTTGGACAGTGGATCCATTTGGAGGAGAAATAATAAATAATCATATCCATGGCCTTGGAGTATCCAATATGAAAGCATCTATGGCAGCTATGCTTTATAGTGCGAAAATATTAAAACAAATTGGGTTAGTTAAAGGAAAAATAGTTTTTACTTCTGTCCTTGGGGAGTTACAAGGCGGGATAGGAACTCAAACATTATTAGATAATGGACTTGAAGGTGATTTTTTTATTAATGGAGAGCCAACAGATTTAAACTATATGACAATACATTCAGGAACTTATTCTTTTGTTATAAATATTATTGGAGAAACAAGACATTTAAGTAAACGCGAAGAAGCTACAGATGCGACAATAATAATGAACAAAATACTAAATGAAATATCTGTATTAGATATCTCAAAAAAAATTATTGATAATGAAGAAAAAAAATTAAATATCATTCATATTGGATCTGTCAGATCCGGCTTAGGAGAGCAATTTTCTGATGACAGACCTCCTCAAGTTTCAGATAATGCAATTATTCATGGGTCAGTAAGATTTACAAATTTTGATGATATTAAAATTACAAATAATAAAATTGAGAATATAACATCCAAATATAAAAAATTATATCCAAAATCAAATATAATTTTTAATATACAATCTAACAACCCTATTATGCCTCCTATCAAAACGAATTTAACTCAAAATACAATTGATTTAATAAATAAAAGTAATATATTAATCAAAAATTCTAATGCAATAATTGGACAAATTCTCCCTTACTCACTTTATGGAACTGATGCCGGACATATTGTAAATAAACTTAAAATACCTGGATTTGTCATGGGATCAGGTGGAAAATATAATACACAGCCAGACGAAAGAGTTTCACTAAAAGATTACATAGATAACATTAAACTTTATTGCCTTTTATCCATTGGATTGCTAGAACAAAATAATATTCATTAATGAGAAAATCATAAATAATAAAAAATATTTATACAAAAACAAAAACTTATTTACTATTCTTTTAGCAACAACTTTAAGAGGATATAACCTCGGTTTCCTGGGAGTATTTCTAGGCATCTATCTATATTACATAGGATTATCAAATCTACAATTTGGAATAGCTCTATCATGTTTTACTTTAAGCGGAGCAATATCAAATTTATTTGTATATTTTTTTAAAAATATATTAACCAGGAAAATTACACTCATCATAATGACTCTCAGTGCAACTGTAAGTGGGATGATGTTAATTTATACAGATAATTACTATATGATTTTAATTGCTGCTATATTTTCTATAGGAAGTATCACAGGTGGTGACAGAACAGGAATATCTTCTATAGAAATACCAGTGATATCTAAACTAGTAGAATCAAAAAATCAAACTTATGCATATAGTGTGTATAATTTTTTACCAATGATTTCAAAAATCATTGGAACATCTATTTTGTTAATAATTCCAATATTAAGGTCAATAACATCACTGCAATCTAAATCCATCTATCAAATTTTATTCACAATTTATACCTTAATAAATGTAATACAAGCTTCTACTTATATAATGTTAAATAAAGAAATTGAATCAAATAAAAATGAAAAATCTAAAATTATTCCTGCTACAAACAATGACTCCAAATTAATTTTCATTATTACAAGTTTGTTTGATATTGATTCTTTTGGAGGCGGATTCATAGCCAGAAGTTTTATTTCTTTTTGGTTGATTAAAAGCTTTTCTTTAAATGAAGGAATATTATCAATAATATTTATATTAGCCCAAATTTTAAATGGAATTTCATTAATACTTGCACCAAAAATAGCAAAAACAATTGGAATCTTAAACACTATGATATTAAGTCAAGTAATTGCAAATAGCATTATTATAGTAGCTGCCTTATCTACAAACTGGATTATAGCTTCAATTTTATATCTAATAAAAGAAGCTTTTAATGATTTGGATATCCCTACAAGGCAAGCATTTATGATGAGCATTGTAAGTGAACAAAATCAAACACAAATGGCCAGTATTTCAAATCTTGGCAGAACAGGTGCTCATACATTTAGTCCTGGTGTAGCTGGATATGTATCTTCAATATTTGGAATTAGTATATCCCTTATTTTTGGTGCTTCAATAAAAATAATATACTCAATAATTTTATTAAAATTTAAATCTATTACATTTAAAAAATATAATTAATTAAGAATTAAAATCAGTAATCATTGCACCTGGAGTTTTACCAGTAAATTTTTCGTCTTGAATTACAATTTCTCCATTTACAATCACATGAGTTATCCCAGATGGATACTGATGTGGATCTAAAAATGTAGCATTTGCTTTTACTTTTTCTGCTTCCATAATTACTACATCCGCAGCATATCCTGGAACTAATCTTCCTCTATTTGAAAGACCCAATCTGCTTGCAGGAAGTGATGTCATTTTTCTGATTGCTTCTTGAAGAGATACTATTTTCTTTTCATTTACAAATGTTTGAATAAAAGTTGGATTTGTACCATAACTTCTAGGATGAGGTTTGCCAGCAGAAAGTACTCCTTCGGTAGACATTGAAGAGCCGTCAGATGCTACTGCTACCAGTGGATGTTGTGCAAATTTATCAACATCTTTTTGATCCATACTCTGCATTACGACCATCGCTTCACTTTGCTGATAGATTCTTAAAACAGCTTCTGCAGGTGTGGTACCCATTATTTCTGAAATTTCAGTAATATTTTTTCCTTCAAAAGATTCATCCGGGACAAATCTTGCTATCATAATTCCATCAGTTGTTCTGCCTTTATCAATAATTTCATTAATACCATCAATTAATTCACCACGAGAATCTTCATTAGCCATAATTTTAAGTGTTGCTTCTCTTCCTCCAGATAATGCCCACCTTGGGAAAATCGCGCCTGTAATAGAAGTACTTGATCTTGGGTAAGGGTACTGATCACCTCTAACATCAAGTCCTTCGTCTACTGTACTTTCAAGAAGTGCCAAATATTTATCAGCTTTTCCCCATACCTGATTGGTATCACATTTAACATGAGATATCTGAACTTTACATTCTGCCCTTCTTCCAATTTCAATTGCCTCATTCAAAGATGTAAAAAGTCCTACAGAAATTGTACCTTCATCTCTTTGATGAGTTGAATAAAGTTTATTTCTTTTCCCCACTTCTTCAGCAATAGCAATAATCTCATCTGTTCTTGCATAATATCCTGGTGCATAAAATAACCCGGTTGAAAAACCTAAAGCTCCTGCATCAAGTGCTTCACCAGTAAGTCTTTTCATTTCAGTTAATTCATCTGCAGACGGTGGTCTATCTTCCTGTCCAATAACAGCTGATCGTAAAGTACCATGCCCAACCTGAAAGGCAACATTTAAAGTAGCTCCTGATTTTCTTGAAGCTTCAATATATCCTGCATAATTTGTCCAGTTAATTTTATCTATTAATCCTTCATTATTTTCATAAGTAGATAATCGTTGCATTAATAAATCTTTTGATTCTCCAATTAGAGGAGCACATGGACTCATCCCGCAATTTCCTATCAATTCCATTGTCACACCCTGCCTAACTTTACTTTGAGCAGTTGAGTCAAGTAAAAATGAAAGATCACTATGTGTATGTAAATCTATAAATCCAGGTGTAACAGTTTTACCTGTTGCATCGATAGATATATCTGAATCTAAACTCTCACCATGAGTTATAGCAATAATTTTCCCATCATTTAAATAAAGGTTTCCAACATAAGGATCTCCTCCTAGCCCATCTATAATTGTTGCATTTTTAATTTCTATCTTATCCATTTCATCTCCTATATTTAAGAATTAAAATTAGTAATCATCTTGCCAGGTGTTATGCCCGTAAACTCCTCATCTCGAATCACTACTTCTCCATTTACTATAACATGAGTTATCCCTGAAGAGTATTGATGCGGATCTGTGAATGTTGCTGTTTCTTTTACATTTGGAAGATCCATAATAACTATATCTGCAGCATATCCAGGCGTAAGTCTTCCTCTGTTTGTAAGACCTAGTCTTTGAGCTGGCATAGATGTCATTTTTCTAACTGCTTCCTGTATAGACACAAGTTTTTTTTCATTTACAAATTTTTGTATAAACCTTGGATTTGTACCATAACTTCTAGGATGAGGCTTACCTGCTGATAAAACTCCTTCAGTTGACATTGAAGAACCATCAGATGCAACTGCTACAAGAGGGTGAGCTGCAAATGTTTCAACATCTTCTTCAGTCATTCCATAACTAACTACCATCGCTTCACTTTTCTCATATATCCTTAATGCTGCTTCAGCAGGAGTAGTCCCCATAGATTCTGCTATCTCCTCAAGGTTTTTACCTTCCAAAGATTCATCAGGGACATATCTTGCTATAATTATCCCATCTGCGCCTCTTCCCTGATTAAATGTCTGGCTTATTTCATCAATTATTCTTCCTCTGTCATCTTCATCAGCCATATATTTTAAAGTTGCTTCCCTGCCACCTGAAAGTGCCCACCTTGGGAACAATGCACCTGTAATAAAAGTACTTCCTGCATTATATGGATATTGGTCTCCGGTTACATCAACACCTTCTTTAACAGTCTGCTCTAACAGTTCCAAATACTCTCCTGCTTTGCCCCATACACGCGGTGACGCGCATTTGAGATGAGATATCTGTACACGACAACCCGAACGCCTACCAATTTCTATAGCTTCATTAATTGATACAAATAGTCCTACAGTTGTGCTTCCTTCATCTCTTTGATGAGTTGAATAAAGTTTGTTTCTTTTCCCAGCTTCCTCAGCAATTGCTATCACTTCATCTGTTCTTGCATAATATCCCGGTGCATAAAATAATCCGGTTGAAAAACCTAAAGCCCCAGCGTCCAAGGATTCCCCTGCAAGTCTTTTCATTTCTTCAAGTTCTTGAGCTGTTGGTGGCCTGTCTTCCTGTCCAATAACAGCTGAACGTAAAGTACCATGACCAATCTGAAAAGCAACATTTAAAGTAGCTCCTGATTTTCTTGAAGCTTCAATATATCCGGCATAATCTGTCCAGTTAATTTTATCTGTTAATCCACCTCCATTTTCATAAGTAGATAATCGTTGCATTAGTAACTCTTTTGATTCCCCAATTAAAGGTGCACATGGACTCATTCCGCAATTTCCTATCAATTCCATTGTCACACCCTGCCTTACTTTACTTTGGGCTGTAGAATCTAATAAAAATGAAAGATCACTATGAGTATGCAAATCTATAAATCCAGGAGTCACAATTTTTCCTGAAGCATTTAAAGAAACGCTTGCCTCATATGTTTCTTTATGAGTTATTACTACTATTTTCCCATCTTTAACATAAATATTTCCTGTGTAGGGTTCATTACCTAATCCATCAAGTATAGTTGCATTTTTTATTTCAATATCATTCATATTTTTCTCCTATTATTATGAATCAAAATTAGTAATCATTTTCCCAGGTGTTTTCCCTGTAAATTTCTCATCTTTAATTACTATTTCACCATTTACTATTACATGAGTTATACCTTTTGGATATTGATGTGGATCAACAAAAGTTGATTTTTCTTCAACATTTGGAAGATCCATAATAACTATGTCAGCAGCATAACCAGGAATAAGTCTTCCTCTGTTTGTAAGGCCAATCCTTTGTGCTGGCATAGATGTCATTTTTCTAACTGCTTCCTGTATAGATACAAGTTTTTTTTCATTAACATATTTTTGTATAAACCTTGGATTTGTACCATAGCTCCTTGGATGAGGTTTACCAACTGATAAAATTCCTTCTTTTGAAACTGAAGATCCATCTGAAGCAACCGCAATCAAATGGTGCTTGGCAAATTTATCTACATCATTTTCATCCATACTATATTCTATAACCATCGCCTCACCTTTCTCATACATACTTAAAACTGTTTCGGCGGGTGGAATTCTCATCAGATCAGAAATTTCTGCAAGATTTTTACCTTCCAAAGATTCATCTGGAACATATCTTGCTATTAAAACTGCCTCCGGACCTATTCCTTGATCTATAATTTCATTAATTCCATCAATTAATTCACCGCGCGAATCTTCATTAGCCATAATTTTCAGAGTTTCCTCTCTTCCCCCGGATAATGACCATCTTGGAAAAAGAGCTCCGGTAATTCCGGTACTCGACCTTGGATAAGGATATTGATCACCTGCTACATCCAAACCTTCATCAACAGCATTTTCGATAAGAGCAAGAACTTTGTCTGCTTTACCCCAAACTTTTTGAAAATCACATTTAACATGAGATATCTGAACTTTACATTCTGCCCTTCTTCCAATTTCAATTGCCTCATTCAAAGATGTAAAAAGTCCTACAGAAATTGTACCTTCATCTCTTTGATGAGTTGAATAAAGTTTATTTCTTTTCCCCACTTCTTCAGCAATAGCAATAATCTCATCTGTTCTTGCATAATATCCTGGTGCATAAAATAACCCGGTTGAAAAACCTAAAGCTCCTGCATCAAGTGCTTCACCAGTAAGTCTTTTCATTTCAGTTAATTCATCTGCAGACGGTGGTCTATCTTCCTGTCCAATAACAGCTGATCGTAAAGTACCATGCCCAACCTGAAAGGCAACATTTAAAGTAGCTCCTGATTTTCTTGAAGCTTCAATATATCCTGCATAATTTGTCCAGTTAATTTTATCTATTAATCCTTCATTATTTTCATAAGTAGATAATCGTTGCATTAATAAATCTTTTGATTCTCCAATTAGAGGAGCACATGGACTCATCCCGCAATTTCCTATCAATTCCATTGTCACACCCTGCCTAACTTTACTTTGAGCAGTTGAGTCAAGTAAAAATGAAAGATCACTATGTGTATGTAAATCTATAAATCCAGGAGTAACTATTTTTCCGAAAGCATCGATAGAAATATCTGAATCTAAACTCTCACCGTGAGATATAGCAATAATTTTCCCATCATTTAAATAGAGATTCCCAATATAAGGCTCTCCACCTAAACCATCTATAATTGTTGCATTTTTAATTTCTATCTTATCCATGTTAGTTCCTAATATTAATTGATTAAAAATATAAAGAAATACAAAACAAAATTAAATTAATATCATTTTAATGTGAAAGCCATTTTTTCACAGAATCAATTCTGACAACCAAACCTAATAATATACCAAATATTATTGTTGCACTAAGAATTATCATAAAATGAATTTCAGTATATCGTCCTATGGCTACTAAAATGGCATCATGAAAGAAATGTAAAACTGAAAATAAAGTAGCAATGGTAAATATTTTTTTCATATTATTCCTGACAATGAATGTACTTACAATTTTCATACTAAGGTATAAAATTTATTATAAGTATGAAAAAAATACTGTCAAGTAGTATAAATAATCGGACTAGTATTTACATACAAACATTAAATAGCATAATATACTTAGATTGTTATAAAAAACTAAGTCACAAATTTATGACTGATAAAAAATACGAACTAACAAATGAAAATTGCAGTGTATATGATGTTATGGGAATCATAGGAGGGAAATGGAAGATAGATATTATTTATCATCTTGGAGAAAATACATTGAGATTTGGTGAATTAAAAAAATCATTACTACCTATAACTCAACAGATGCTTTCAAAACAATTAAAAGAACTTGAAAATAACAATATAGTTAAAAGAAAAACATATCCTGAAATACCTCCAAAAGTTGAATATTCACTCTCTGAAATTGGCAAATCATTAAATCCTGTTATACAATCAATCACAAAATGGGCATCATATTATAGCGATCATTTAAGTAAAAAATAAATATTTTTACTAACTAAACAACATCCATATAGCTACTAAGACAAGTGCCAATACAAAAAAAGCGTCCCTGAACTTACTAATTTTATTATCGCCTATATTACCAATTGCATTTCCTGAAAGGCTATATATGAGAACCGATATAAGATTGTTTATAGAAAAAATAATGGTAAGAATTAAAGTATAAATCAATGTGTTCATATTTCCTAAATCGTTAAATTTTGTATACATTAACGTTATTACAATATGTACTTTAGGATTAAGGAAGATAAAAATCATTCCATTAAAAAATGTTATACCAGATTCGCTTTTAGAATCAGAACCAAATCCTGATTTTGCAATTTTAAATGCTATATATAAAACATATAAGCTACCAAGGTATTTGAGCATATCCAGTATTAATTCAAATCTTGATACAAAAAAATCAAACCCTAATCCGAAACAAAAAGTAAATGCAACTATTCCTATATGATACCCGGCTATCGCAGGAAGAACTTTTTTAAAACCTGACCTAGCAGTATTAACTGCAAAAAACATCACACCTGGTCCAGGAGAGTAAGCAAAAGGTGCAAGAAAAATGCATACTGCAATAATATTATTAAAAGTCATTTCTAAAAATCAGCCTATAATTTCATTGAAAACTCTAAAATAATTTAATCCTAATATTTTTCTGATTTCTTCTTCATTGAAACCTCTGTCAGCTAATTTCAATGTAAGATTAGGCCAGTCTGTAAACTGTTCATAACCAATTGTTTTATAATCATTATACTGTGGATATGGCAGACCAAGCCCATTATCATTTACTCTATGTTCTTCTCTAAACCCACTCCAATTAAAATGCCCCGGTCTCATTCCAGGCATTTCTTCAGGATATTCAAATAATGTTTCAGTCCCAGGGCCTGGGCCAAGTTTATCAGTACCTATGCATACATGATCAATCCCCATAACATCTACAAGATGTTCAATATGTAAAGCCCAGTCATCCAATGTTGCTGTGGGTGTTTCCTGTATAAATCCTGGAATAACCACTACTCCTAAAAAACCACCATTATCTGCTATAGCTCGGGCTAATTTATCACTTTTACCTCTGTCATGTTTTACAATTGCAGCACTTGTTGAATGAGTTACCACAACAGGGCTTGAGGATATTTCCATAGCATCCCATCCTACTTGTTCTGAACAATGACTTACATCAACAATCATATTTTTTTCATTAAGTTTACCTACAAGTTCTCTTCCGAAATATGACAATCCGCTTTTATGTATTTCTGTACATCCATCACCTACAAGGTTCCTTAAATTGTAAGTGAGCTGTACTACCCTTAAACCAAGATTATAAAAAAAATCTACTTTACTTAAGTCAGTACCAAATGACAAAGTATCCTGAAAATCAAAAATTATACCCCCCTTACCTGTATCATGCGCTTCTTTAATATGGTCTGATGTTGTCACAAGCATTAACTTTTCTGGGATTGAATTTATAATTGATATTGCTTCCGACATTCTTTTTACTGAGCTATCATATGCGGCATCTATACCGGCAGCAGGCCCGGCATAAGTTCCACTCGCAATATTGACTCCTGATTTTTCCCATAGTTCAATATACTGAGCTTTTGCATCAGTACTATTTCGAATCTCACCAGGTATCATTCCAGATAATATAGCTGATGCTTCAGCTTTTGTAAGGCCATCTTTAAAACATTCATCCATTCTTTTTCTCATATTATCAGTAAATAAACCACCTATAGTTATGGTAGGAATCTGAGAATCAACTACCAATGCTTCCTGATGTAACTGCAAAGCTTCTTCCTGGCTTAAAACCGGTTTTTCTCTATAAGACATATAACACCTCGATAAATATATTAATATTATAATCCAAAATTAGCTGGAGGAATCTCATCTAAAAGATGTTGAACAAAATAATCCCATCTTTTTCGCCAGAAATATTTCCAGGATTTTAATGAAGTTTCAGAATCTACAGGTGAATGTTCAATCTCTGGGATAATCAACATATCAAAGTCTTTATTATTTTGTATTAATTCATGTGCTAGTCTAAGAGTGTGGTACATGTAAACATTATCGTCCATATCACCATGAATTAATAAAAGTTTACCTTTTAATTCTGATACATAATTTCTCGTTGCCTGGTCGCTATAAATTTCATCAGAAACTTTTCCCTGATATTTTTCTCCCCATCTGGAATTATACTCAAGATTGTCGTAATTACCCGAAGACGCGACTCCCACAGAATAAAAATCAGGATATTTCAATAATGCATTTGCAGTTGAATATCCACCACCAGAATGTCCATACATCCCTACTTTTTTAATATCCATATAAGGCCTTGTTTTGGAAATATTTTTTATTATATGAATATGATCTTCTATAGAACCATTATCCTCTAGTTTCCCATAAGAATAATCATGAAATAATTTAGACCTTTCGGATGTTCCTCTGCCCTCAATAATAACTATTACAAAACCGAGTTCTACAATCGAATTTACCTGCCCAAAACTTTCGTGTCCAAAAGAATGATCTCTTAACCCAAGTGATTGTGGTCCGGGATATATAAAATCAAGGACAGGGTATTTTTCGTTTTGGTCAAAATAAGAAGGTTTAAATATTGCTCCATAAATTGTTGTTTTATTGTCTGCTGCAAAGTCGGAAAAATACTCTGGATCAGTCCACCCCAGCTTAACGAGTGAAGAAACATCAGCCTGAATTAATTTTTTGCCAGGCACATCATCAGTGTGTTTCAACATAGTAATCTGTGGCTGGTTAATTGAACTATATTGATCAATAAAATATCCACTTTTATTATTAAAATCAATAATATGATTAGCACTTTCTTCTGATAACAATTCCAGAGCAGAACCATCAAAGTTAATTTTATAAAAGCCTTCCCAATAAGGATTGAATTCAGCTTCTTTGGCACCTGCAGTGAAATATATTACTTTTTCATTTTCATCAACATCATTGCTTTTTTCTTTAAGCTCTAATCTTAAATTTTCTTCCTTTTTCTTAAGTTTATTTTTATCATCATGAGGT
>ENA-ORDI01000361-ORDI01000361.1-marine-metagenome-genome-assembly--contig:-NODE-361-length-32439-cov-6.003615_pt1 | contig 32439 bp, 24 predicted proteins | sample MGYA00248628_ERZ508525 | MGnify/ENA primary metagenome ERZ508525 (study PRJEB26195, sample SAMN05422138) | marine metagenome | isolation source: East of Porto Seguro, South Atlantic Ocean | place... | reverse complement strand
CAATCGCCCAGGATCCAGTCTTGTAAGGTAATTCTGTAAAGAGCGTGCTGTTATCCGTCAATTCTCTAATAGAGGAAAATGAGGATTCCATTTCCGTTTTAAATGTCAAATAACCTTTTTGGGAGCCGATTATCTCGGCGATATGTTGTGCATAGCCTTCACTAATCCATCTTGTATATGGTAACTCAAGAGCAACTGTATTATCAAGTTGAAAAACATGTGCATATTCATGAATTGCAAATGTCGCCAAATAGGTGGCAGTTGGAGTCGGAGTATCACTCAAGCCAAAAAACATTGGATAAAAACTATTTTCGCTACCATTCACTGCCGCATTAAAATTGTTGGATGAGTTTGAAGCATCAACTGTTGACTTAACACCATTTTCATTTGAAGCTGAAAGTTCATATGCGTAGCATTCGTCGTAAGTCATTGTGACGGTCGTGTAGCTAATCCTTTTTTCACAATAATCTTTTGCTACTGCTTCAACACCATTCTGGTCATAGATGTAAATATGCACACCGGTAATACTGCCAAAATATGAAATTCCTGCAGCTATTCCTTCCTTAAATTTTGTGTCATATTCACTGGCTGTAAGACTGCTGCTAATGCTCGTCAGATAAATTGGTGCTGTATTAGTGGGTGTCGTTTTTGTGGTGCTAGTGCTAGTGCTTGTGCTGTCATTACTGGAACAGCTAATTATTAATAAGCTGCAACAAATAACAATAATATTATTAAACAGAAATTTGATTTTCATTTTATTTTTTTAACTGGTGTTAGAGGAAAAAAAAGAAAGCCATCCGGTGTTTAAACGGAATGTTTCTCCTTTGTAAAAGCGGAAATAATTTTCAATTCAGACACTCGAATTCTATACCGTAATTGAAATTAAACAACAGCTATGTCATAATCTGACTTACTTTTGTAATGAGCAGTCCGGATTTGTTAATAAACTGTCCTTTAATTTAACCAACAGTCCCCTGAGGCATGAATTCTAATCATCAAAATTCAAACGATGTCGGGAAACTTTCATTGAATATTAACCTGCCGAAAACAGGCTTGTTTCACTTTGGGTTTCTGTGGGGACTGGCACCGTCCATAATTCTTATTCTCATTCATACTACATTGAGGTGGAGAGCGATTTCTGATGAAACCCTGACTCTCTACTTTCTGGACCTATTCAGAGTCCTTTTCCCTGTCCAAATCCTCTACTTCCTGCTTCACTGTATTCTCAGACCGCGACTGGGTTTTGCAGCCACTATCAAAGGCAGTTTCATCTGCAATTTATTAGCTGCAATTGCGTCGCGACGTTTTATGCAGCCAGATGATATCTTAACGTGGTGGAAAAATTGGTTCCTGCATCTCCCAGATACGCTTCAGGTTTTCCCTTCATGGTTTGTGATTTGTATTTTGTTGACACTACTGGAGGTTATCTTGTATTTGAGGAGTCGGCAAGATACCGCAGAACCTGCTGTTGTATCACCACCAGCAAGCCCGACACATAATGAAGAGCAGACCGTGCTCTATTCTGCTACAAAAGAACCCAGGATTGTGATGATAGAATCAATCCAGCAATACAAAACAATCAGCACACTAACTCCGGAAGGAATTAGTGAAGATGTTGTCCGAAAATCATTTGTAGAATTGGCTGAAGAGTCCGGAAATGCTTTGCTTCAAGTCCACAAATCATTCATGGTGGCACCCGATTTAATTGAACGGATTGAGCGCAATGGAAGAAACTATAACCTCATTTTGAAACACATCAAAAAGCCTGTTCCCGTCAGCCGGAATAAACTGGAAGATGTACGGGCGGTACTTCGAATTTCCTAGAATTCCCTCAATAGGCGTTCACATAATGGTATCCGCGCCAATTGACCTGAAGCGTTTGCAAGATTTACAGAAATTATGATACCCGCTTAATTCCCCTTGAGCACTAACAAAATAATGGGACAGAATTAAAAAAGGGAAGACAACCGGTGTTTATACGGAACATCTCCCCTTTATAAAAAGTTCGCTATTGTGACGCTGAGAAATTGCGGGATGAGACAAATTTTGATCTTCAACCCGCAAATTCTTTGTTTACTTACATACTGCCTTTGACAGTAAATGTCGAAGTAGTTGTTGCAGTTGAGTCATCACTCTTGGCACATGAATAAAGTGTCATAGATAACAAAAACGCAACGATCATGAGATAGGTTAAATTTTTCATAATTCTCCTTTAATATAGATTATTCAAAGCTAAATGCGGGTTTATACATCATACATCCAGTAGTATCATCTGCGATTCTATCTGAAATGGTTGTTTTCAAACTTCCGGAAGATGCTGCAGAAACAACCAACGCCGCGCCTAAATTGATTCCATTACTAAGATTGTCTGCTGACGGCGGGTGAAAGTCATTTTCCAGATCGGCCAAAGATGAGTTATCTGAATCAGTTGAGCCTGTTGAGAAATAAATCCAAATCCATTCGTTTGTTGGTGAGCTGTCAAGCGAGCAACTGTACGTTGAAGAATTGTCTGGATCATAGATTGTTGTCAAAGATGACGCATTAACTGATCCGCAAATGTCCTGAGTGTAGTCTGTTGCAGCAACACAATTCCCGCTCGTAGTTGTTGTTGCAGGAGAGAAGGTGATATTGTCCCACATTTTTGTCGCGACACAATTATAAGTCCCGTTCGCGATAGTCGCGCTTCCCAGGTCGGGAGTACCGGCAAAGTCGACCTTATCTGCTTCAGTCGGTGTTGTAACAGTATCACCCAACATAGTGATTGTTTGTTTTCCTTCAGTACAATAAGCATCCGTGTAAAGATAAACCTTACTGATGGCCCACGCTGCCTTATCTCCGTCTACACAGTTATCGATTGTATTGTTATCCAAACTGGAAGGTCCGGAAATTGGGTTAGTGCCGCCGCCTGAACTATTGCACTTCATGGCATAAACAGTTAATGGTAAAATCCACATTAACATTGTGATGAGTATTATTTTTTTCATATATTAAACTAGATTAGAGATTATAGATTATTTTGATAAGATTGACTTGTTCAGTACATAAATTTTCCTCCATGAAAATAATTAAAATCCATACAGGCAGAACCGTTTTCACTTATCCATAAGTCCGCACGCTGCCCAAGCCCTCACTATCTCTGCTTAAAAATCACTCCGGATTTCCCAAACCCGAAAATAATTTTCAAAAAAACTTATTCGAAGTCTATACCCAAATTGAAATTTAACAACAGCCATGTAATAATTTGTCTTAATTTGTTATGTGCAGTCCAGATTTGGTAATGAACTGTCCATATATGTAACCAACTGTCCGGACGGCATGGATTCAAATCCTCAAAATTCAAACGGCGATTCGCGACTTCCAATGAAAATTAACTTACCGAAAACAGGATTGTTTCACTTCGGAATTCTGTGGGGGCTGACACCTACCGGATTGGTTCTATTACTTCACATCTCAATGATGTGGGATGACTTTGTGGATTTAGCATGGCACTCTACATGCTGGATTTATTAAGTGTCATCCTGCCCATACAACTGTTCTACTTTTTATTTCACGTTTACCTCCGACCGCGGTTGGGGTTTGGGAATAGTATCGCAGCTAGTCTCACCTGCAATCTTTTGACTCTTCCTGCTGGACATCCTTTTGTTTAGTTAGCAAATTTAGAAATGTACGAAAAGTCCGGAATTGATTGGTGGAAAAATTGGTTTATACAGTTCCCCGAGTTATTTGAGTTTTTCCCCGCCTGGTTTATAGTCAGCATCGCCCTGACACTACTGGAAGTTGTATTGTATATGAGGAGTCGGCAAGATACAGAAGAACCTGCTTTTGTATCACCGGCTGAAAGCCTCATACTTACTGAAGAGCAGACCGCGCTCAATTCTGCTCCAGTTAAATCCAGAATAGTGATGATTGAATCAATCCAGCAATATAAAACAATCTACAGATTAACTCCGGAAGGTATTAGTGAAGAGATAGCCCGAAAAACGTTTGAAGAGTTGACCGTTGATGCTGGAAATACTTTGTTACTTGTCCACAAATCATTCATGGTTGCACCAGATTTAATTGAACGGATTCAACGTGATGGCAGAGACTATAGTCTCGTTCTGAAACACATCAAAAAGCCTATACCAATCAGCCGCAACAAACTGGAAGATGTTAGGGCGTTGCTGCTATAATGATCTAAAACAGTATTACAACTTCGAAAAAAATAACGTTTCCGGAATTATTAATCACTGATGGCAGATAATCGATTACATTTACAGCATGGGCCGATTGATATAATTGCGCTTGTTGACTCATCGGAGGAAATAAGAAAACGTTTATATTCAGCTGCGCAAAAACGGTTCAGCACAGTTTTGGAAGAACTGGTTGCGGAAATGGATTTGCTGAAGTTGCCTTGGAGTACAGACCAAATAACTCCAAGCGGAATTATTGCGCAGAGAATGTTTGAAGCAGTGAGTGACGCCGAGGTTTTTGTCTCGCCGATGGCCGCAGTGGCTGGAGCGGTCGCGGATGAGATGCTGGAAACTATGCTGGTTGAGGCAAAAATACCGGAACTATGTCTTGAAAATATTCAGAGAATTTATGTCAATAATGGAGGTGACATTGCATTCTGGTTAAATGCCGAAGAGTCATTTTCGATTGGAGTTGTGGATAATCCGGAAATACCGGAACTAAACTCGAAAGTCAGTTTAGCTTACGAAAGTCCGGTACGGGGGATTGCGACTTCAGGCTGGCGTGGACGTTCTCTTAGTTTAGGCATTGCGGATGCAGTTACGGTTTTAGCAGAATCCGCGGCATTCGCGGATGTTGCCGCGACTTTGATTGCAAACGAGGTGGATGTGGATTTTCCGGGAATTGAGAAACGTCCGGCTTCCGAAGTAAAAGACGACAGCGATTTGGGTCTGATTCCGGTCACAGTAGATGTTCCTAAATTGCCGGAAAATAAGATTTCAATGGCTCTGGATCGGGGCGCAAAAACCGCGAGGATATTCATTAAAACCGGAAAAATAACTGCCGCTTATCTTTCGCTGCAAAAGCAAACACTTGTTATTGATAACATTCTTTAGGCTCCCATTAATAGGGCTTTCTTAAAATCTTTTTCTTTTGTCATCCCGGACTTGATCCTGGATCCAGGTTTTAATTCAAGATGAAAAGAAGAATTGAGCCAGTTTCCCTGGATTCTGGATCTGCGCTGTGCTTCGTCCGGAATTACAAGAAGAATTTTTAAATTACAACAAGCATTTTCTCATACTCTAATTTCCAATGGAAGAAGATCAAAAATAACTGCAGTGCAAGATATATGTGTTTTTGAGTTAATATCCTTGGAGTTTTAATCAAGAATAAAAGAATTTCTCAGTTCAACATCCCAAACAAAGGAAACACTCCATGAATGATTTAATAAAAGTTCGTAAAATTGTAACACACGTCGAAAACATTTTTCATGAAGGCGGCCCGACTCACAGCGAGCCAATCAAAAAAGGAGCAGTACTGATTGTGCTGGAAAATCCGTATGCCGGAAGTTATGTTGAAGATATTACGCCGATGATGGAGGCACTTAAACCAGTTGGACTGGATGCGGCCAAACAACTCATAGAATTACTCGGTGGAGCCGATCAAATTCAAAGTTACGGAAAAGGTTCAATTGTCGGCGAAGCAGGAGAACTTGAACACGGTGCGCTCTGGCATGTTCCGGGAGGATATGCGATGCGGGAAGCTCTGGGAGGCGCGCTGGCCATCGTTCCTTCTGCCAAAAAAGTAGGCGGAATAGGCTGCCGTTTGGACATTCCCATCACACACATCAACGCGTCCTATGTACGCAGTCATTTTGACGCCATGGAAGTTTATGTTCAGGATGCGCCAAGAGCAAATGAAATTGTTTATGGACTGGTCATGACAACCGGAGGACGTACTCACGCACGTGTCGGCGGATTGGAGGCGAATCAGATTTCAGCAAATGACGGGCTACGTTGAGACTTTGAGAGCTACTCCCAGCTAGCGGCAGGTTTCGGAATGTTCCTGCACTTCCGTGTCACTTTTAATCAGGGTTTCATTATTTTCATAGCCATCGACGAACAACAGATTTGTATCGAAGATATTCTTCACCAAATTTTGCTTCGAGATGACGTTCTTCTTTTCGCACTATCCTTAAATCCATTATCAGCAAAACGGGGATTACGAATACTAAAATCCATGCATTAATAAAAAATGCTCCAAGCCCCAGATAAAGCAAAGTCAAAGAAATATATGCAGGGTTTCTCGAATAGCGGTATGGACCATCTGTAATCAAAGTTGTAGCAGACTTTCTCACATCAAAGGGAGTTCCTGCTTTCTTGAATCGAATCAAAAATGTTGGCACCAGCAGGAAACTTACCAGGATCAATACAGAACCGACAATCTCCCCCCAAATTTCTGGTAACGGAGAAAATGGCCAAAAATCGTCAACCACCACTCCGATAATCAGTGCCGCTAAGTAGATTATCGGGGGAGGGAACTTGATTCCAGTCCCCAAATTTAAATCAGTTTTCATAGTCATTTCTCCTCCTTATTGATGAGAATTATATCATTTTCAGATGATTTGTGTTGTGCTACATTTCACTTGATAGCCAAAAGCCACGCTTCCGCATGAATCCAGCCAAACCAGATGAGTAGTGGAACAGGGGCTGTTGACAGCATCACTGTCAATAGAAACCCGTTCCAGGAAAAGCTCCGGCAAAGTCCGCACAAAAGGGCAATGCCGCCACCGCCGCCTAATATAAAATTCCCGGGTAAATTGAATAAAATCGCCAAGGCTAAGTAGCGAATACCCGGAAAATCGGTTCTCAGCCATTTCCGCAAACGGTCACTGTTGACAACAATCTGAATTTGGCGATTCATCCATTCCAAACCCATTGTCTCCGGCTCGGCAGAAATTACTGACTTCAGCCTGGTAGCCAATCGGGATTCCGGTATGCTATACCCCACTATAAAACTCAGAGTCAATCCCATTAAAGTACTTAGATATACTACCAAGATACCTTCCTTTCCAAACAGTGCCATCAGCAACAGACCAAATTCAACCCCCGGAATAAAAGGCAAACTCAGCAGAAGTCCATAGACCAAGCCTCCTGCCAACAGTGCGGACCAGAACCACTCGTTCCGTATCAATTCCACACACTTCCAGAATGACTGCTGAAACGAAGTGTGAAATAATAGGGTGATTAGCATAATCCCGATTACGATCCTTGCCAGCAAACGTATTTGCCTGAATCTTGAAATTTTCAATAGAACTAAATTCATGAATGCACTCCTTTTGATAGATACCGGAAATAAGAGGCAAAAACGTTAGGTTGACTTTTGATGTTTCAATGCTACTCTGGCAACGAGTACAAACAAGCTGCTGTTCACGGATGGACCAAGTAGTTCACGAAAGGGCATCTAAAGCACATGAATGGACAGTTTCCGTTCATGAATGGGCTATTTTCAAAGAAAAAATAAAGCTATCAAAATCAAAATTAAGTTACAGTGGCAACTGAATTTTCCGGAAATATCAAAAAACGTAATCTATTTATGAACCTGCCAAAAGCTCAATCACTGACAGAGTATCTGAACACCTCACTTTCGATTGGATTTGAACATAGAGAACGGCTCCGTTTTTATACTGCTCTCTTTTTAGTGACTACTGTAAGCGTAGTTGCTCTACATCAGTTGTTTTCAGAAAGCCAACCGTTTGTGGATTTGGTGACACACGGCGTTCTGATTGGAGTTGGATATTGTTTGGGGATGGGATTGGTCGAACTGATCCTCCGGGGTGTTGTTCAGAAATGGAAGGAGGTTATCATGCTCAAGGTAGGCATTGCGTGGTGCATTTCCTTGGTGGGGTACATTTTCGGATTGCTGCTAATCGCTCCTTTCCAGGAATATTTTACGCCTTTGCATCCATTGCAAAAAGATCGGATATCGTTGGATTGGTTTACCAAGATGTTTCCGATTTGGGCGCTATTCACTTTTTTGTTTGTTCAGCACATTCTTAAACACACACTTGCCGCAGAAAATGAGCAACTTCAAGCTATCAACGAGGTTTTGGCAAAGCGCCTGGATGAGAGACCCAAGTCTGGTGAAGAATTTCCATCGCAGCCATTAGTGCTGAATGTAGGAAGAGAGATTGAGACAATCAACGCTTATGACATTAGTCACATTACGGTGGAGGAACATTACTGTAGCGTGTTTGTTTTGGAGAATGAGGCGCTACGTCGAATTGAAGTCAAACTGGCACTAAAGGAAGCATTGGCGCAACTTCCGGAGGATTACTTTCTCCAAATTCATCGCTCTCATTTAGTAAATTTGGCGTATGTTCGGAGTATTCGGACTTCCGGACGTTCCTGTGAGTTGCTCATGGAAAATTCGGACTCGGTCTTGCCTGTCAGCAGACATAGACTTTCGGAAGTACTGCCACGGCTTAAAAAGTCCCAAAAATAATTCCTATTACCATCCGAAATGGATAGTCTTGGAATAAACTAAAAATCGCTTCTAGATTACTTTTGCCCCTTCCTGAGTTTTTCAGTAGCCTTTGTATCGACTGCTTTTTGCGGATTCAGCACAACCCCAAAGCGTTCCCGTGCTTGCTGCACAGTGTAGTAACCTCTTTGAACATCATGCCGGACAAGTTCCGGATTACGTAAAAACGGATCTTCATAGCCGCCTCCGCCTGGAGTTGAAACATGGATCGTATTCCCTGCTTCAACGTGAATATTTTGATCTTTGGAAAGATGCGGTGGAATGTAGATTTCAGCGTCTCTTTCAACATGAACCTGATTCACCCCGCCGTCACTTCCGCCTAAAACACCTTGGGGTCCGAAACGTCCGTGATCCATCACCATCGAAACTTTTGCGGTTCCTCTGCGGAGTTTTATTTTATAATTTACTCCAAATCCGCCGCGCTGTTTTCCGGCACCTCCGGAACCTTCGTGTAAAGAATATTCTTCAAACAGTACCGGATAAAACTGTTCCATAACTTCAACCGGAGTTGTCTTGGAAATGCCGATAGTTGAGCATCCGTTTGAAAGTCCGTCGCCGTTTGAGTTGCCTCCATAACCGCCGCCGCTGATTACATACATCACATAGTTACGCTCAAGTTTAGGATCATATCCACCGATACAGAGGTTCCCGCTTGTTCCGGCAGGTGCGGCAAAAAGTTGATCCGGAATTGCTTTGACCAATGCGCTAAAGACAGCTTCGGCAATGCGCTGACTGACTTCCGCGGCACATCCGGAAACCGGACGCGGATATTTCGCGTATAAAAATGTTCCATGCGGGTCGTCAATATGCAATGGTTCAAAGGTTCCGGCGTTAAGCGGTACTTCCGGAAAAATGTGTTTGATTGCCAGATAGACGGAAGATTTCGTTGTGGCAATTACGCTGTTCATCGGTCCTAAACACGGCGGACTTGAACCCGACATATCAAAATAAAGTTCCGTACCTTCCTTGCGGATTTTCATCTCAATCCGTAAAGGTTCGTTAACTACACCATCAGAATCTACAAAAGCCTCACCTTGATAAAAGCCGTCCGGAATTTCCTTAATCCGTGCCCGCATTTGTTGCGCAGCACGTTTTTTTAATTCTTTAATTGAACTGTTTACTGTCTCGGTGCCATAACGGTCAAGCAGTTCGGTGAAACGTTTTTCCCCCACAGAAAGTGCTGCGGACTGTGCTTTGATATCACCAATACGCTGGTCGGCAATACGGATATTGGAAAGGATAATCGAGAGAATTTCATCATCCAATACACCCGCTTTGTATAGTTTTACCGGCGGTAAGCGCAGACCTTCCTGTTCTACTTCAGTCGCATTTGCGGAAAATCCACCCGGCACGGCACCTCCGGTATCAGGCCAATGTCCCGTGTTGGCCAACCACGCAAACAGTTTTCCTTTGTAATAAAACGGTTTGACAAATCGGACATCCATCAGATGAGTTCCGCCGAGATATGGATCGTTGACAATGTAAACATCTCCGGGATGTAAATCTTTGGCGCGATCAATAACGCACTTAGTTCCGAACTGCATTGTGCCAACAAAAACCGGCAAACCCAATTCTCCCTGTGAAATCAGTTCACCGTTGTCTTTACCGTAAATGCCGTCCGAACGGTCCAAGGCCTCAGAAATTACTGGACTGAAAGCGGCACGCACGAAAGCCAGGTCCATTTCGTTGCAGACTTGCTGCAAGCCGCTTTGAATAACAGTTAAGGTAATTGGATCTAGATTTGTCATTGCTCGTTCCATTTATACTATATCTAATGCAAAACGAATGGCCTCACAGACGCTTTTCATTTTGTGTCGAGAAAGTGAAGTTAAACGTTTACCGATTTTCATTTTTGAAACGGTTTGGATGTGGTCGAGATTAACCACGCAATCCTTCTTCATTCCGTCTTCCGCTGAAAGAAAAACTTCACTGGGAATATCACGAATAGTAGAAGTGATCGGTGCTACCGTCACTTCGCCGAGATAATCCAAAATAGAATCTCGTGTGAGAATCAGTACAGGCTGTTTTTTCTCTGGAGCTTTAAATTTATACCAACGGATTTCTCCATGCTGCATCAATCCCCCCACTCCTGCTCAGTTTCCCAAATTGAAAATTCATTGTAAGGCTCGCTTTTTTCAATAGGATGGGCTTCATATCCTTCACGGTGTTGTTCCTCCAATTTACGAACTCGATAGCGTTCCAGCGAATCTTGCAGGGCTTCCCTCGTGAAGCGTGAACGGCTTATCTTTAGTTCACGGATCACCTGATCTACTTGAGACACCAATTTTTCATCTATAGTCATTTGAACTGTCCGCATGATTTATCCATCTATTAGTGTGTTAATTTATAGCTATACTACCCCACATTAAGTTCATGCTCAATATATTTTTTTCTGTGTTTTTTGAGTTTTATTTTTATAAAAAGTAAAAAACAGGATTAAAGCGAAATAATCAAATTTCCGTTCAAATCAACTTCCACCTGATTTTCCTGTTCAACAATAATAGTTGTGTCCAACTGTTCAATTACCGCGGGGCCGTTGAATTTTGCCTTTACCGGCAGTAATTCTCTTTTATAAACAGCGGTCTCTTTCCAACCTGTTTCAAACCAAACACGGCGGCTTCCTGTACGGCAGTCATCAATTTTTTCCATTTGATCTTTTGCCGACATCAAAGCCGCCAACGGCACCGGTTTGCGTCTTCCGATAACAGCAGTGTGTAAATTAACCAGCACGGCGCGGATTTCCGGAAGTTCAACTTCGAATCGATCCCAGTAGGCTTTTTCAAATGCGGATTGTAATGATTCGTAGCTTAGTCTGGTTTCCTCTACCGTAAAATTGAGGATGTGTGTTTGACCCTGAAACTGCATATCAACATCGTGAATTACGAGCAATTCCTCAATTTCGACACCTTCTGATTTGATAATCTGTTTTCCTGCTTCAATTTGTCTGCAAAAAAGTTGCTCCACTTGATCCATATCGGCCTGTGCCAGAGGGATGTTGATGGAGTTCACATAATCGTGTCTCACATCGGCGACCACGCAGCCGACCGCATTTGTGATTCCGGGTCGCATCGGTACCAGAACTTTAGGAATGCCCAGCTCACGCGCAAGGGCGACCGCATGTAAGGGTCCCGCTCCTCCAAAAGCAAACAGCGCAAAATCACGTGGATCATAACCTCTCGCCAGTGAAACTAAACGCAGCGCACCTGCCATATTCATGTTGGCAATTCTCACAATTGCCGCGGCGATTTCTTCCGCATCCTCCAAGCCTAACTTTGAACCGACTTCTTCAACTAAAGAATTGCGCACAGTTTCCAATGAAACCGGATTTTCAACCGCCAGCAAAGCATTCGGATTCAAACGGCCAAGCACGAGGTTTGCATCCGTAATGGTTGGTTTTTGACCGCCACGTCCATAGCAAATCGGCCCCGGTTGTGCCCCTGCGCTTTCCGGCCCAACATGCAGTAACCCCGCGTCATTGACCCAGGCCAGACTTCCACCACCCGCACCGATGGTATGTACGTCAACCATTGGAACATGAATCGGCATCGCATATTCAATTTCAAGTTCGGAAGTGACTTGCGGAATTCCGTTTACAATTAAACCAACGTCGCAGCTTGTTCCGCCCATATCATACGTTACAACCTTGTTAAATCCGGACTGCGAAGCAGTATATGCAGCAGCCATCACTCCCGAAGCTGGTCCGGACATTACGGTTTTAACCGCGTCTTCCGCAACTATTCTGGAAGAAACTGTACCGCCGTTTCCCTGCATGACCAGTAAATCTTTGCTGTATCCTTCCTCTTTGAGTTTTTGCTGTAGACGCTCAATATAACGATGCAATACCGGCTGAATGGCTGCGTTGATGGCTGCAGTTGTGCCGCGTTCATACTCACGAAATTCTGAAACCAAAGCACTGCCGCGGGTGACAAATGTGTTCGGCCAGATCTTTCTGGCTATTTCTTCAGTTTTGCGTTCATGAATATCATTTTTGTATGAATGTAGAAAATGAATTACCAGCGCCTCTACCCCTGATTCCAATAATTGCTCCACTGCTTTCAGGACATCTTCTTCATTCAAGTGCTCCACGATATCGCCATCGCAATCAACACGTTCTCCAACTTCAAGCCGTAATTCTCTGGGGATGATGCACTCGAAACTACCGGTCATTCCGTATGGTTTGGGGCGGGTGCGGCGTCCCAATTCCAACACATCACGAAATCCTCTGGTCGTAATTAAACCGACACGGCTGACTTTGCGTTCCAGCAAAGCATTGGTCGTCACAGTCGTACCGTGGATGACTTCATCAATATCCTCCAGCGATGCTCCGACCGATCCAAGCGCGCTCATTACACCAAAGGACTGGTTTTCAGGCGTACTTGGAACTTTGGAAATTTTAACGCTTTCTGTTTCTGTATCAAAAAGAACGAGGTCCGTAAAAGTACCACCTACATCAACACCAACGATTTGAGTCATAATGATTAAGATTTGTCGCGATGTAAATAATTTATTAAAAGTAAAATAAAAGTCACTGAAGGATCAGGTTTTAAAATAAAAAAATAAGGTTTGCTTTGAAAAAAACACTTTTAACTTGATACACTTATACTGCATCATTTAGCATTCAGTTTCCAATTAAATCAAGAATAGAAATTCGTCAATTTCAAAAAAAAGTGAGATTAAAACATGTCTACAGAAACAATTCTCCAAGAAATAGCTGAATCGATGCCGCTCTCAAAAAATGAACTTGATTTGCGGGAAAACGGACAAGGATTCGGTTTGATCATTGTTGATGAAGTCAACGGCTTTGCTACAGTCGGTGCAGGAAATCTTGCGCCCCAAACTCCAAATGAACAAGTTTCAATGATGGTTGCAGAAACAGACCGATTGGCACGTGCGTTCACCAAACAGAAGATGCCTGTGCTTGCACTTCTTGACACGCATGATCCCGGAAAACCGGAACCACCTTATCCGCCACATTGCGAACGCGGAACCGGTGAGGAGGATTTAGTTCCGGAACTGAAGTGGCTGGAAAATGATCCGCAAGCGACCTTGGTTCGCAAAGACTGCATTAACGGTTTCATCGGTGCGTTTCAGCAGGATGGGACCAATGCAGTTATTGACTGGGTCATGGAAAATCAACTGACAAATGTTTTGGTAGTAGGCATCTGCACGGACATCTGTGTAATGGATTTTGTGTTGACCCTGCTTTCCGCCAGAAATCACGAGATGCTTCCAGGTTTGAAAGAAGTTCTCGTTTATGACAAGGGTTGTTCTACCTATGACCTGCCCCGTAGCGTGGTCGAGGAAATAGGACTTCCAGCCAGTGCAAGCCACCCTCAGGAAATTACCCACTACATGGGGCTCTACTTCATGGCTTCACGCGGAGCCCAACTGATAGACAGTGTTCTTGCTTGAAAAAATTGTTTTTGCTAAAATTTTTTACTAGGATTTTCGGAGAGCCTAAACATGATGACTTGAAAATATCCCCATTTGCGATATTTTAGTTTGCCAGAATAAAATTTTAATGTTAGCATAAATGGAACCCGTGAATGCACATTATTACCAAAAGAGCGCTGAAAACCTTTTACATACAGCATCCGGACGCAAAAAATCACTTGCTTCGCTGGTTCAGAATTTTGTCAAAAACAGATTATGCAAATCTCTCAGAACTTCGTTCATCTTTTTCAAACAGTGTGGATTCGGTTGGCAATAAAACGGTTTTTAACATCGGAGGGAATAAATATCGTTTAATTGCCAGCATACATTTTAATCGCAAAAAAGTTTATATCCGTCGAATTTTAACCCATTCTGAATATGACACGGGAGATTGGAAACAATGAATGTAGCACTCGCAAATTTGGAAAAACACTATCCGCCAATTACAAATTTGCTTCGAATACCGAAAAATGAGGTTGAATATCAGTGTCTTTATGATTTAATGTTGGATATAGTGGATTGTTTAGAAGATCGTGATGATCATCCTTTGGAGCCACTACTTGAAGTGATTGAACTTTTGGTCGAGAGTTATGAAGAAAGGAAAGATGCGGATTTGCTGAATTTAGCAGAACTAAGTACACCAGCAGAATGTCTGAAATTTTTGATGGAATTAAATGGACTCAAGCAGAAAGATATGATTCATGTTTTTGGTTCTCAAGGGCATGTATCGGAAATTTTGAATGCCAAGCGCTCCATTACTGCATTACAGGCAAAAGCCTTAGCAAAACAATTTCAGGCAAGTCCCGCCGTTTTCATCTAAAGTGTGGCCGCTCCCGAGTTCCTTTTACGACTACATCAATCACGGTCTAAAAATGCGGTGCGATGTCCATTCTTGTGCCAGAGTACGGGAAAGAAACTCTCATCCAGTTCCAGGCTGTTCTGCTTCTTGTAACGGCTGTAAATCGGGCTTAGATTTGTAGGATGATGGCGGCTCTCACTGTTCATGCAATGGGCAACCACAGAGCGTCTCGGGTTTTCAGTACGATTACTCCCGGATCCGTGCCATGTCCCTCCATGATGAAATACCGCATCTCCCGCATTCACTTTCAGTTGAACAATCTCATATTCGGCAACGCCCAAACTTTCTGCTGCAGAATGTAAACCTTCATGATAATCTTCCGGTGCATGAAAACCGTGCAGTTCAGAGGAAACCGGCCAGTTATGCGAACCCGTAACATATTCGATGGTTCCTCCATCAGGATGAGTGTCATCGAGCGCCAGCCAGCACGTTACCATTGACGGCGGGTCAATCCACTGTTGGTATGTGTTATCCTGATGAAAACCTAAGGGTTTTGCTCCAGCTGGCTTCCAGATGACATTGTCCTGATTGATGCGTGAACCGTCCCAGTTCATCAGCAGCGCACAGTCTTTGCCGACTTCCTGACTCAACACAAGGCGGGCGATTGTACGATCCGCTTTCCAGCCGTTGCAGATTTGTCGAGTTAAACTCGGATCGCTCTTTCCGTGCTGCCAGTTCCATTCATCGGGCTGGATACCGGTTTCAAACTCTCCGCGAAACAGCGGATCAAATCTTTCACGCGCCTGCTCAACTAATGAATCCGTAACAAAATTTGGAACGACTACATAGCCCTGCTGCCTGAACTGGTCGTAATGGAATTTGTCTAGCATGAATTATAAAAATCAAATTTTGCGATTGGTAAAAACAATTAAAGCCGACTCCTGAGTGAAGTGCTCTTAAAACTAATTCGAAGCAGTAAGCGTTTGCAAGCTGCTACATCCGCACCCGTTCGCTTTTCGGATCGTAAAATGCCTTAAGAGATGGGCGAGCTTTGTAACGTTCTCCGGCGACTTCGATTTCAAAAACACTTGATTCAAGCAAATCCTTTGTCACACCGTCATCGTGTGAAACATAGCCCATTCCAAGACAACTTCCAATGGTATGACCGTACATTCCTGAAGTCAGATCGCCGACTATTCTGCCTTCAAACCAAATTGGTTCATTGTGATAAAGCAGCGGTTCCGGATTTTCGAGTGCAAACTGCACCAGACGTTTTTTCAAAACTCCGCTTTTTGTTTTTGACACTTCATCTTTTTGACGCAACAGCGCGTCACGTCCAATGAAACCTCCGGGTTTATCAAACTTAACCGCAAATCCGAGTCCGGCCTCCAGTGGTGTGTCTTCGTCCGTAATGTCGTGTCCCCAGTGCCGGAAGGCTTTTTCCAAACGCAGCGAATTGAGTGCGTGCATTCCCGCCAGTTTCAATCCATGTTCGGATCCGGCTGCAAGGATTTTATCGTAAATGTCCTGGGCGAATTCGGTTGGCGCATAAATTTCCCAGCCCAATTCTCCGACATAAGTCATGCGAAAAGCGAGGGCGTTGCCATAGCCGATTTCGATTTCTTGCGCGCTGCCGAATGGAAACGCTTCATTCGACAAATCCACCGGAGTAAGTTTGGCCAGTAAATTACGTGATTCCGGACCCATCATACTCAACACGGCATATCCGGAAGTTACGTCTGTGACGGTCACGTGAGCTTCTTCCGGAATGTTTTTTCGCAGCCAGGCCATGTCACGGATTTGACTCGCGCCTGCCGTGATGACCAAAAATGCATCTTCACGCAACCGAGTCACCGTCAAATCGGATTCGAAGCCTCCTCGTTCGTTAAGCCACGCAGTATAAACCGCTTTTCCGGAAGAAACGGCAACATCGTTGGCGCAAATCCGGTTCAGCACTTTTTCCGCATCGTGCCCCTGCACCATGAATTTCGCAAATGATGACATATCAAACAGCGCCACTTTTTCCCGTGCCGCATGATGTTCGGCGGCGGACGCATCGAACCAGTTTTGACGTGCGAAGCTGTATTCGTAACGCGCTTCCATGCCTTCCGGAGCAAACCAGTTGGGGCGCTCCCATCCGCACATTTCGCCAAAACACGCTCCGGCTTTTTCCAGACGTTCGTGCAAAACGGATTTGCGCACACCCCGGCTGGTTTCCGGCTGTTGAAAAGGCCAGTGCATGGCGTAAAGTAAACCCAAAGTTTCTTCGGTACGCTCCTTCAAATAGCTCGCGTTGATCTGAAACGGATGAAAACGGCGGATGTCAACGTCCCATAAATCCAGCGGAGGATGTCCGTTTACGATCCACTCGGAAAGAGCTTTTCCTGCACCGCCCGCAGATTGGATACCAATTGAGTTAAATCCTGCGGCAACATAGAAATTTTTCAGTTCCGGAGCTTCACCCAAAATGTAGCGGTCGTCTGGAGTAAAACTTTCCGGGCCGTTGAAGAAAGTCTGAATTCCGGCATCTTCCAATTTCGGAATACGGTGAATCGCATTCAACATTGCCGGTTCAAAATGATCCCAGTCTTCCGGAAATTGACCAAAGGAAAAATCTTCCGGAATTGTTTCTAAGGGACGCGGTTTAGACTTCGGTTCAAAACAGCCGACGAGCATTTTACCTGCGTCTTCCTTGGCATAAATCCAGTTGCTCGGATCACGCAAAACAGGAAGAGTCGGCGGCAAACCGATGTCATCTGTGACAATATAAAAATGCTCTGCCGCATGCAGCGGCAAATGCGCTCCAGCCATCAATCCAACTTGTCGTCCCCAAAGTCCGGCGCAGTTAACGACGATTTCCGCAGAAATAATTTGGGATTCCGATTCTTCGTTTTCTCCGGAACCTAGAATTGAAGACACCACTTTAACTCCGGAAACCTGTCTCGCACCGGACGTTCCGACATTTTTCGTTTCGATTCCAATAACTTTTACATTTTCAAATATTTTCGCACCGCGCATTTTTGCGCCTTTTGCAATGGCCTGTGTCACATCGATCGGATTCGTCTGGCCGTCTTTTGGTAAAAATACTGCGCCAACTAGGTCGTCAATGTTCAGGAGCGGATACAACTCCCTTGCTTCACGCGGCGAAATCACTTCCACTTCGAGGCCAAAACATTTTGCCATCGACGCACCGCGTTTGAGTTCCTCAAAACGTCCTGCATCCGGAGCAACTGTTATTGAACCATTTTGTTTGAAACCGGTCGCCTGTCCTGTTTCCTCCTCCAAAGTCGCATAAAGTTCGCTCGTGTACTGCGCCATTTTCGTCATATTTTTTGTGGCACGTAGTTGTCCCACAAGCCCTGCCGCATGCCATGTTGTACCGCTAGTTAACGCCTTGCGTTCCAGCAAAACCACATCATTCCAGCCGAGTTTTGTTAAATGATATGCGACACTACAGCCGATTACGCCGCCGCCGATGATCACTACCTGGGCTTGCTTTGCTAAAGTTTTCATAGAGTTTTTCGAGAATTAAATGGAATTGATTGCGTCTTTGATGAATTGCAAAAGAATTAGTTTTACATCTTTGAGAATGCAGGGTCAACCACATTATTGACATAAATGAAAAAGTTTCTTGCAGCTGAATACTTTGTTTGATTGTACGCCTAATTCTGTCTTGTTGCTCCAAAATAATCCTGCCATAATAAGCAGCATTAAAATAACTCTGAGCAGAACCACGCCTCTCCAGTTCAAAGCATCAAATTCTACTAAATGTCCCAGGAAAAAGCAGATCAAATTGTCATCATTGGTGCAGCAGAGCACAACCTTAAAAATGTCAGTCTCAAGATTCCACGTGACACGCTGACTGTTTTTACCGGTGTCAGCGGTTCCGGAAAATCATCGCTGGCATTTGATACTATTTTCAAAGAAGGACAACGACGTTTTGTTGAATCACTTTCGGCGTATGCGCGCCAATTCCTCGGACAATCAGACAAACCCAAAGTTGAGCATATTGAAGGACTAAGTCCGACTATTTCCGTAGATCAAAAAACCGTCAACCGAAATCCGCGCTCAACCGTCGGCACAATCACGGAAATTTACGACCATTACCGACTCCTTTTCGCTCGTCTGGGCAAACCGCATTGTCCGGAATGCGGAACACGTATCACCTCACAGACTCCGGAACAAATCACAGATTATGCATACGTGGATGCGCTGAACGAGCAGTGTTTGATTCTTGCGCCAATGGTGCGGGAGCGTAAAGGCGAGTACCGTAAAGAACTCGAAGAATGGGCTTCAGAGGGATATGTGAGGGCCAGAATCGACGGTGAAGTCCGCAGACTTGATGAAGATATTAAACTCGCCCGTTACGAAAAACATACCATTGAATTAGTACTGGATCGGCTGATAATAACTCCTCAAGAAAAAAGCAGATTCACGGAAGGTATTGAAAAAGCACTCCTGCTCGGAAATGGCCTCGCGATTTTACATTACGCAAAAACAAATTCCGAAAATGATACAGAAAATCAACTTGAACAAAGTCCGCAAAAAGATCATTTGTTCAGTCAGTTGATGGCATGTCCAAGTTGCCAGATTGCCTTACCGGAAATGGAGCCGCGTTTATTTTCATTTAATGCGCCGCAGGGAGCATGTCCAACCTGCAACGGTATCGGTCACACCAGTACTTTTACCGAAGAAAAACTTTGTGATGCTGAACTTTCTATTAGTGACGGTGCAATCAAATGCTTTACTGAAAAGGGGAATTTACTCTATACCAAAATCGATCAGAGGCATGTCAATAGTTTGCTGAAATATTTTGAAATCAACGACAAGACTTTGTGGAAGGACTTATCCGTGGAGCAGCGTCAATTGATTTTGTACGGCAACACAAAAATGAAAATCGGTGTCTCAAATGTTTTTCGCTTTCCGGCACAATTTCTCAAGAAACTCGAAAAACAGCAATGGGCCGGTTTTATTCCAATTTTGCAGTTCGTTTATCGTTTCGTCAAAGGGCCGCTCGAAAAATTTCAGCATACCGCCGTCTGTCCGGACTGCGCTGGTAAACGTCTCAACAAAATGGCTCTTGCGGTGCGTTTGCATGGACACAATATCTATACTCTCGCCAATGAAACAATAGAAGCCTCTGTCGGCTTTTTTGAAAATTTAAAACTCACTGAAAATGAGAAAAAAATCGGACGTGATATTTTCCGTGAAATTCGAGATCGTCTCATTTTTTTAAATGATGTCGGCGTAGGTTACCTTAGTCTTGACCGTTCAGCGGCAACTTTATCAGGCGGAGAAGGACAACGTATTCGGCTTGCGTCACAACTTGGTTCCGGCCTGCAGGGTGTGCTTTATGTGCTCGATGAGCCTTCAATCGGGTTGCACCAGAGCGACAACAAAAAACTGATCCGTACTTTAAAAAAATTACGTGACCGCGGAAACACCGTTTTGGTGGTTGAGCATGACAAAGAAACCATCGAATCTGCGGATCATTTAGTTGACATCGGCCCAGTTGCCGGACAGGACGGCGGACATATCACAGCCCAAGGTTCATTAAAAAATATAATCGAAGCTCCGGAATCCGTCACCGGACAATTCCTTTCGGGCTTAGAGCAAATCAGCATTCCGGAAAAACGTCGTTTGCCTTCCGGAAATAAAATAACAATTACAGGTGCGAATTTCAACAATCTAAACAATATAAACTGTGAAATACCACTTGGAATTTTTGTCGCGGTGGCAGGAGTTTCCGGTTCCGGAAAATCATCTTTGATTGACGGCATTCTCAAAAAAGCTTTGATCTGCCATTTAAATCCAAACAGCAAAGAAATTCCCGGACCACACAAAAAGCTTTCCGGACTCGAAAATGTGGATCGCGTGATTAAAATTGATCAAGCTCCAATCGGCCGCACACCCCGCAGCAATCCCGCGACTTACACCAAAGTTCTTGATCCGATCCGCGATTTGTTTGCGCTGATGCCTGAAGCAAAAGCGCGTGGTTACAAAAAAGGGCGTTTCTCATTCAATGTCAAAGGCGGGCGCTGCGAGGATTGTCAGGGAGCCGGTTTAAAAACGATTGAAATGCAGTTCCTGAGCGATGTGCAAATTCCCTGTGACACATGCCGCGGTAAACGTTTCAATACGGAAACTCTGCAAATATTCTATAAAAAACGTACTATTCACGAAGTTCTCGAAATGACGGTTAAGGAGGCAGAAAATTTCTTTTCCGCATTACCAAAAATTAACCTGATTCTACAAACTCTGCTCGACGTTGGTCTAGGTTACGTGAAACTTGGACAGCCCTCCACAACTCTTTCCGGAGGAGAAGCACAGCGTGTCAAGCTTGCCTCAGAGTTGAGAAAAACGGCGACAGGAAATACTTTTTACATTCTGGATGAACCCACAACCGGTTTGCATTTTAAGGATATTCGTTTGTTGCTCGCTTGTCTTAATCGTCTGGTTGACCAAGGCAACACCGTTTTAGTGATTGAACATAATTTGGATGTACTGAAAGTTGCCGATCACCTGATTGAGCTTGGACCGGGCGGCGGAAAATACGGTGGTGAGGTTGTTTGCGTGGGTACTCCTGAAGAATTGGCGGAGCAGGGAACTCTAACCGGAAAGTTTTTGAAAACTGTTTTGGAAAAAGGAGCAGAGAAAAACAGTTTCAAAGTTTCAGAGTTTCAGAGTTTCAGAGAAGAGGAAGAACAAAAAAAGTTCAAAGTTTCAGAGTTAAATAGTCCGAAAGAAATTAAGAGTGAAAAAGTTGAGGAGAATGCTGCCGCTTTCGAAAGTTTGGGAAAATCAGCAAATCACTCTCGTGACATAATTATCAAAGGTGCGTCAAAGAATAATTTACGTAACATTGATGTGCGCATTCCAAATAATAAAATGACAGTCATTACAGGTGTTTCTGGTTCAGGCAAAACAAGTTTGGCTTTTGATACAATTTTCGCGGAAGGACAGGCACGTTATTTGGAATCGCTTTCAACTTACGCACGTCGTTTTTTGGGACGTATGGACAAGGCACCGGTTGATTCGATTGATGGGCTTTCTCCGGCAATCGCAATCAACCAGAAAGCCACCGGACGCAATCCTCGTTCGACAGTTGCGACCACAACCGAAATCTATGATTATTTGCGATTACTGTTTGCGCGTATCGGCAAAGCACATTGTCCGACAACCGGAAAACCTCTGATCGGTTACAGCCCAACCCGTGCCGCAACTTATTGCGCTGAAAATTATGCAGGACAGCGCCTTGAATTACTTGCTCCGCTATTTTTGCCGGGATCAAGGAAAATACTCCTGCTCGATCATCCAAAACATTTGCCGAATGTGATCGACTCGTTGGAGCAGGAAGGTTTTGTGCGACTTTATATAAATGGAAAACTCATCCGTTTGGATGAGTGGAAAGAAGAATCTGCTAATTTTAAACTCAACAATAATACCACAATTGATTTGGTAATTGATCGTGTTCGTGTAAATCCGGATGAGCAAAAACGATTGGCGGAAGCAATTGAAAACGCTTTTCAACGTGGACATGGTTTGCTGAAAATTTGTTTAACAGATCAAGCCGGCAAAACTAAATTCTTGTCCGAAACTCCGGCAAATGTTGAGAATGATTTCAGGCTCTCTTTTTTTCAGCAAGAGGAGCTTTCACCACGCATGTTTTCTTTTAATTCGCATGTAGGAGCGTGTCCGACTTGTGATGGTTTGGGTGAATCAGTTCGCCTCCACGATCCCAAATGTGTGGATTGTGGTGGAGAAAGATTGAAGGCGGAATACCGTGCGGTGACGATAAATGAGAGAAACATCAGCCATTTTTGTCAACTGACCATTCCGGATGCACGACGCGAAATTGAAAACTGGAAACTCACTGAAAATCAACGCACAGTTGCCGAACAAGCACTGGGAGAAATTTTGACCCGTCTAAAATTTTTGGAAAATGTAGGGCTGGATTATTTAACATTGGATCAAAAAGCATCCACACTTTCCGGAGGCGAAGCGCAGCGTATCCGGCTTGCCTCGCAAATTGGATCGGGACTTGTGGGTGTGATGTACATTTTAGATGAGCCGACCATTGGGTTGCATCCGCGTGATACTGACCGACTTATCCGCACATTGAAGCAATTGCGTGATCGCGGAAACAGCGTTATTTTGGTGGAGCATGACTTGGATACAATCCGGCAAGCTGACCACTTGATTGATATTGGACCAGGTGCAGGACACCATGGAGGAAACGTTTCCGCAAGTGGAAGCCCGCACGAAATTTCCGCTAAAAACGAAACTCTGACTGCGCAATACTTGAGCGGTAAAAAATCGATCCCGATTCCGGAAAGTTGCCGGCCCATGAATCCGGAGCATGTGCTTGCTGTTTCCGGTGCAGCCGCAAATAATTTAAAAAAACTTGATGTCAATTTTCCACTGGGAATTTTTACCGTCGTGACCGGCGTTTCCGGTTCCGGAAAATCGTCGTTGGTTGTTGATGTTTTACAAAGAGTGCTGGAAAAAGAATTAAATGGAAAACAGCTCAAACCAGGGTTGCACAAAAACGTTTCCGGAATTGAGCAACTTGAATGCGTAATGGTGATTAACCAGGAGGCAATCGGCCGTACTCCTCGTTCAAACCCTGCAACTTATTCCAAAGTAATGGAGTCATTCCGTGACTTATTTGCATCAATGCCGGAGGCCAAACAACGTGGATTTGCCAAACGTCGCTTTTCATTTAACGCCAAAGAAGGGCGTTGTCATGCTTGCGATGGACATGGATTTCATTTAATTGAAATGCACTTTTTGTCGGATGTCTGGGTTAAGTGCGACCAGTGCAAAGGCAAGCGCTACAATCGGGAAACTCTGGCAATTAAATATAAAGGTCACACAATCGCAGACGTACTTGAAATGGAAATAGGCGATGCGGTTCAAGTTTTTGAGGCGCAGCCGCGTATCAAACGTATCCTCAAAACACTAGACGAAGTTGGTCTGGGTTACATGAAATTAGGACAAGCCGGAAACACACTTTCCGGAGGCGAAGCACAGCGTTTAAAATTAGCTGCGGAACTTGCGCGTCGTTCACGTGGGCCAACTCTCTATATTCTGGATGAACCAACTACAGGACTACACGTAGACGACGTGGCAAGATTGCTCAAAGTGTTGCACCGCCTGGTGGATGAAGGTCATTCTGTGCTGGTCATCGAACACAATTTAGAAGTGATCAAAACCGCAGATTGGTTGATTGACCTCGGTCCGGAAGGCGGAGACAAAGGCGGTAAATTGGTCTTTGAAGGTACTCCGCAAAACTGCGTCCTGCATTCGACAAGTTATACGGGAAAGTTTTTGGAATCGTGTTTTCAAAACTTTGCGCCTACTATAGCATGAGGCGAGGACTCAGCAAAATAACTATACTACTATCGCAGCTACAAAAGTTAAAACATGAACTTTGAATCCATCAACTACGAATTAACAATTTATTCCATTCTCTGCGTATTGCTTGGAATTCTGATTTGCTGGTTTTACATGAAGAAATCGGTCTTGGCTCAATTATCAGAAAACAAAAGCGTTCAGGAATCATTAAATAATCTACTACAAAGATATGAAGGCCTGCAGTTGGAAAAAATCGAAATTGACAAACAATTCGCTGTTCTGCGGCAGGATGCAAACAAAATCCCTGAACTGGAAGAAAATCTTGATTTGCAGCAAAAACAATTTTCCGCGCTGCAAGTACTGAATGCCACTTTGGAAGAAAGACTTGAGTCAAAGGAAAATGAATCAAGAGAAAAATTAAAATTTTTGGAAGAAGCAAAAAAGCTGATGGGTACCGAGTTTGAAAACCTCTCAACCAAAATTTTTGAAACAAAAGCAAAACAATTTACTGAAGTAAATAAAAACAGTATCCAGAATCTGTTAAATCCGATTCAGACAAAAATGAAGGAATTTCAGGAAAAAGTTGAAAAGTTCCATCTTGAAGATGTGAGCGGACGCGCCTCGATAAAAGCAGAATTTGAACACTTTAAGGAAGTCAGCACAAGTTTAAGCCAGGATGCGCAAAATCTCACCACCGCACTTACGGGTGACTCAAAACAACAGGGTGATTGGGGAGAAATGATTCTGGAGAAATGCCTGCAGAACGCGGGATTGATTGAGGGTGAGCACTATCAAAAACAAACCCAAATTAAAAACGATGAGGGCACACACCAGCGTCCAGATTTTATCATCAATCTGCCGAATGAGCGTATCTTGATTGCGGATTCAAAGGTTTCGCTGAAAGCATACAACAGTTATATGTCTGAAGAGGATGAAGAAAAACGCAAAGCCTACGCCAAAAAACATCTTCAGTCCGTGCGTAATCACATTCAGGGATTGTCTTCAAAAAGTTATCAGGAGGGATTCAAAGAATACGGTTCACCGGACTATGTACTCATGTTCATGCAGATCGAATCCGCCTACTCACTCGCACAGAAACTTGACTCCGGTTTGACTGCTGACGCGTTTAACAAAAATATCATTATTGTCACTCCTGCCAGTTTGATGATGGTGGTCGGGATTGTAAATCAACTCTGGAGACAGGAAAAGCAAGTTCAAAATGTAAAAGAAATTTTTGAACGTGGCGCTAAACTATATGAAAAAATCAATGGTTTCCTGAAAGATTTTGTCAAGATTGGTGATAAACTTAGTGATGCAAATAAGTCTTATGATAATGCGTATAATAAACTGAGTGAAGGCAGAGGTAGTATGGTGAGTCAGGCTCAAATGCTGAAGAAATTAGGCTTAAAAACTACCAAGTCAATTCCCAGAGAATTCAAAAAGGCCATTGAGGATTCCTCCGAAAAACAGTCATAAACCGCATTTTCACGCAGGCTAAGAGAAATCCGTTCCGAAGTAATTGAACCGCAATTCACGCTTTAAGCTTGAAAAAAACTGCTGATTCCCATTGTGTTCCCACTTTGTTTACCCACTGACACGTCTCTAACTGTAAGATTGTCACCCTATTTTCGACAAAATAAACATTGTCATTTTAAAAAAAGTAGTATATTTTTGTTTTTTTATTGACAATTTTTAATATATAGAACATAATTCCAATATATCAAACACTGAAGAGTTTTTCGCCACCATATTTAGATGCCGACACAAGCTCACAAAATTGGACAAATGCATGATTTGGAAATCTTAAATTTAATCCCGTCGCTAATTTCGTAAACACAGAATATAGACAAAAAGAGGTTTTATGAATAGTTGGAAAGAACAATTGTCATCGCAAATCCCCCAAGACTGGGGTAAAGAAATTGATATTTTTGAAACACAAATTGAGTTGCGTAAACGAGGTAAGCTTGACGAAAAGATTTTCGCCGAAACGCGTTTGCGGCGTGGTGTCTATGGACAACGCTACGACAACGGACAGCGACACGATGGTGAGCAAACGCAAAAACTCGCTTATCCTTCAGGTTTACTCAAAGGGCCCGAAACCGTTTGGGACGCACCTGGAATGCTCCGGATTAAAATTCCTTTTGGCGGAGTAACTCCGGATCAACTGGACGTTTTAGCGGAAGTCGCTGAGGAATATTCCAACGGAATCCTGCATGTGACCACTCGGCAGGATTTTCAGTATCATTATATTCACATTGAAGACACGCCGGACATCATGCGCCGTTTGGCTGCAGCTGGTATCACAACTCGGGAAGCATGCGGAAACAGTGTGCGCAACTTGACTGCTTGCCCAAAGGCAGGAGTTTGTTCCGGAGAAGAATTTGATGTGACTCCGTATGCCCGCGCACTGACTGATTTTTTGTTGGGACATCCCGACTGTCAGGACTTTGGACGCAAGGTGAAAATCGCTTTTTCCGGATGTCAGGGCGAAGCGTGCGGATTGGTAATGATGCACGACATCGGAGCACTCGCGGTTAAAAAAACTCGTCGCGGAAAGGATGTTCATGGCTTTGCACTGTACGTCGGCGGCGGACTGGGTACGGTTCCTTATCAAGCAAAACTGTTTGACGCTTTTTTACCGCCGGAAGAATTGTTACCGATTTCTCAGGCCATCGCACGAGTCTTCGGTCGTCTGGGTGAAAAAAAGAACCGCGCCCAGGCACGGCTGAAATTTTTGGTCGTCAAACTCGGAATTGAGGAATTTCGACGTCTTGTTTGGGAGGAGCGTCAAATTTTACCGGATGATCCACACTGGACTTCTTATCTCGATCATTTGCCGGCTTATGGTGAAACGCCTTTGAAACCACCTTCGCCGCTTTCCGCAGAAAAAACTCTTCCGGAAGGGTTTGCTGAATGGCAGCGTTCCAACGTCAAAGCTCAGAAGCAAACTGGTTACGCGATAGCAACTGTGGCTCTGCCACTGGGCGATCTCAGCAGTGATCAAACTCGCAAACTGGCTGATGTTGCCCGCCGTTATATCGGTGACAACATCCGAACAACAGTCGAACAAAATTTCGTTTTCCGCTGGGTAAGTGAGGAGGATCTTCCGGATTTGTATGAGGATTTGCTGGAAATCGGCTTGGGTGATTCCGGAGCAAATACAATTGTTGATGTAACTGCCTGTCCCGGAACCGATACCTGTAAACTCGGAATTTCTGCAAGTCGAGGCTTAGCCGAAGAATTACGTAACCGCCTCGCGGCAAAATCTTTTGAAATGGACGAAGCCGTGCGAAGTTTGCGAATAAAAGTCAGCGGCTGTTTCAACTCTTGCGGACAACATCATGTGGCGGACATTGGATTTTTCGGTAACAGCCGCACTCTGAACGGTTACAAAGTGCCTCATTTTCAGGTCATCCTGGGAGGACAATGGGCAGAAAACGCAGGATCATTTGGAATGACAATCGGCGCGATTCCTTCCAGACGTATTCCGGAAGTAGTGGACCGTATAACGGATCACTTTGTTCTCGTCCGCAATCAAGGAGAAAATTTTTGTGATTTTGTTGCACGAATTGGTAAAAAAGAATTGCGCTCACTGATTGAAAACTTGATGAAAAACGCACCGTCTTTTGAGGATAATCCGGATTTCTATCATGATTGGGGCGATCCTCGGGAATTTACGATGTTGGACCGCGGAATCGGAGAATGTGCCGGAGAAGTGATTTCAGCTTCGCAATTCGATTTGGCGGATGCGGAGAGGGAAGTCTTTGATGCGCAATTGGAATTGGAGAAGGAAAATTACGCTGAAGCAGACGCACTGGCTTATCAAAGTATGGTTGGCGCCTCACGCGCGCTGGTTAAACAACAGTATTTTGATGTTCCTGAACCACCTGACATTGTGGTTGAAGAATTTACTCAGCGCTTTCTGGATACCGAATTGTTTTATGACAAATACGCGAAGGGTAAATTTGCGCGCTACCTTTTACAGCGGCATCAACAAGGACCAGTTAACGCAGACGCCGATTCAGTACACCAGTTGATAGATCAAGCGCAGTTGTTTATAGACGCGGCACATGCTTGTTACGCCCGATGCGCTGTAGAATAACTTTATGATAATTTTTTTGCCAACAAGATCACCAGACACAAACGAAAAGCGAAAACTTTTCTTCCTTATTCTTTGCGATCTGGTGCTTAAACAAACATCACTTTATGGAGTATTTTATGGAACTGCAACGTCTCAGCGTTAAATTAGTTGCGGAATCGACGACTGTCAAACCACTGGAATTAGTACCTGTCTTTCACGCATGGATTCGCAACCAAAAATTGAAAGACCATTTAATGATTGATGTGGCCGACTATAACCATGTTCCAGAAGGTCCCGGAACTTTGTTGGTGACTTATGAAGGAAATTATTCCCTGGCACAAGAGGATGGTAAAATAGCTCTGCTATATCAGCGCAAACGATTATTAGCAGGAACACTTACAGAACGCTTGAATACAGCATTGAAGGCGGTTTTGACTGCTTCAGAATTATTGGAGCAGGAAGATGAATTCCGGGATCGACTAAGTTTTGACCGAAACCGTTTTTGGGTAATTTCAAATGACCGTCTGAGTTTGCCGAATACTGAGCAATCGTTTGAGGAACTCAGTCCAGCATTATCCGAGATTGCAACAGAATTTTTTGGTCATGACAATTTCATTCTCAGCCGTCAAGGCGGAGAGAAAGAACGGTTGAGTGTCTTAGTTGAGTCTTCTGTTTTGAATTAACTTCTGCATCATTATTTTTGGAAGTCTCGCAAAAAATAGCACGTCTAGATTGCTCTGCTCAATATCAGCGGCATACTTGAAAACTCACAAATTTCAGGTTTGTCGTTCTGCTTAAACCTTTTCCTCCGGACATTCCGGAGGAGTGGTACTTAACTCCAAAAATTCCGCTTCGCTTCAAATCACCTCACTAGACGAACCATTCAACAAGTCGTTGCGGTCTTGAGTTCCAACAAAAAATCCGAGATGGAAACCGCATCTTTCCGGAATTATTTCCATAATTGCCCGAAAATCTCCAACGTCTCCTAAGAACGCCGCCGTGGATCAAATGCAGAATTAGCTCTTGCGTTTGAAAGACAATACGTTCATGCTTCATGTTGCGGAAAGCAAATTTATCTGTTTCTTTTGCTATTAAGTCATACACTTCCAACGAAGAGGCCGTGATGCACATTTTATTTATTGCTCCCAGTTTTCCAAAATATCAACCACAATTTGTCCGTGCGCTTGCCTCAGTCGGCGCGAAAGTAACAGGAATCGGCGAGGGACCTGTCGATTCACTGACAGATGAACTCAAACACTGGTTGGATGATTACGAGCAAGTCTCTTCCGTTTGTAATGAACAGGAAATGGTCGATACGGTACGCCGTATTCAGCAGCGAGGCTGGGTCGATCGTTTGGAAGCGACCATTGAAGCACACGTCATGGCGGCCGCACGAGTCCGGGAGGAGTGTGGAATTCCTGGCTTAACAACAAAGCAGGCATGGCTCTGCAGGGATAAGTCAACAATGAAAGAATTTGCTCGTGAACATGGTATTCCCTGCGCACAATCCATTGCGGCATCATCTGTGGAAGAGGTGGTCAATTTTGGAAAAAAGGTTGGCTATCCAATCATCCTAAAACCCCGTGACGGCGCAGGCGCATCTGCGACATGGCGTGTAGACAAGGAAAGAGATCTGGAACACGCCATGCACGACACTGGCGTCATTCATGGGCATTCAATTGCAGTGGAGGAATTTATCGAAGGTCATGAGGGGTTTTATGATACGATGATTGCGGGGGGGAATATTTCTCACGAGTTCATCAGTCATTACTATCCAAACGTATTGGAGGCCATGCGCACCCGCTGGATTTCACCGGTCATTATTCACACAAATCGTATGGATGCGCCAGGATATCAGGAAGTAAAAGATCTTGGCCGACACATGATCCGCAAAATGGAACTCGACACAGCGCCGACTCACATGGAATGGTTTTTTGGAGAAAAAGGCCTTAAATTTTCTGAAATCGGAGCGCGTCCTCCTGGAGTAGGACACTGGGATATTTACTGTGCAGCCAACGATATTGACCTCTATCAGGAATGGGCTTCAGCAGTTGTTCACGGAAGTTGTCCTGGCACACTATCCCGGAACTATTCGGCGGCTATTATCAATCTGCGTCCAACACAAGACGGTCACATTCAACGTTATGAAGGCTTTGATCGTATCCAGGAAAAATATGGTGAATGGATTTTCAAATGTCACTTACCTCCTCCTGGAAGCCCCACCCAACCTGTGGGAGAAGGATACATGGCTAATGCTTGGATACAAATAAAATTTCCGGATTATGACGGTCTGAGGGAAATTTTGGAAGACATCGGCCAGACTTTGAAAGTGATTGCCACGTAATAATTACTCCTCCGCTAGAACAGCAAACGTCGTCGACTGTCCTTCCTTTTTTTATCATCACACAAATTGATTTAAAAAAAATCACTTTTTTAGCTGGATTTTCAAAAAATTTCTATAAAACTGCTGGTGATTTTGTCTGTAATTTTGCTATAGTAAGTACATTTTAAGCTGAAAAGCAAAACGAGCTTTTAAAAATAAAGAATTAATAACGAAAGGATGCTTAGTGACAATTCAGGGAACAGAGGGCCTTCCGCGAGGTTATATAATACCAATAGGCGGCGCGGAGGAAAAAATTAAAAAACCCTTGATTTTACAAAAATTTGCTGAGCTATGCGGAGGTAAAAACGCACGTCTGGCCATCATTCCTACAGCATCCAAACTCAAAGCAACCAGTCAGCACTACATCGATATTTTCCGTGATATCGGTGTAGATCATTGTATAGGACTGCCGATTGAAGAACGTGCTGACAGCGAGAGGGAAGACTACCTGCGTGAAATAAAGGAAGCGAGCGGTATTTTTATTACCGGAGGACATCAGTTACGTCTTTCCACTATTATGGGAGGCACTTCATTAGCCCAGATGATAAGACGTAGAAACGCGGACGGAGTACATTTTGCCGGAACCTCCGCGGGTGCGGCTTTTATTCCGGAACACATGATCTCAGGCGGAAGAAGTACTCCTACTCCGCGCGAAGGAGGAGTCACTTTTGCTCCCGGACTTGGTCTGACAAATCGGATTGTGGTTGATCAGCATTTCCGGCAACGAGACCGATTGGGGCGTCTTTTGTCTGCCGTGGCTTACAACCCTTTTGCTTCCGGAATCGGCATTGATGAAAACACCGCAGCATTTATTGATCCGGATGGAATACTCGAGGTGGTCGGTACCGGAGCAATTACCATTGTTGATCCCAGTGAGTTGTCTCATTCTTCAATGGGCTCCAAAAGTAGAGGAACTCCTATCAATTTGACAAATTTAAGATTGCATATATTAACTGTTGGCGCAAAATACGACATTAACTCCAGACAGGTTTTTCTGAAATAACATTGTTGGTCCAGTAAAATAAACTCAGTAGAACTGAAGACACATAAAATGATCCGCTATAAATAGTTCTCATTGTTCAGGGATATTCTATGTTATTATTTTTTCATGTTAGTTGTGTTATTTTGCAGGATCATCTTTTCGGTCACACTTTTTCCTTTAGCTGAATGAGGTCACATGAAAATCATTTCCACCAATGTTTATCAAGGTCCTAACCTTTTTGCGCATTTTCCGGTAATAAGGCATGTTCTGGATTTAGGAGTACTTGAAGAATGGCCCTCCGCAAAAATTGGACAGGAATTTGTTGATCAACTTGTTGAGGCTCTTCCCGGACTGGACGAACACGGATGCTCATACCGTGAACCTGGAGGTTTCATACGCCGGATGCGTGAAGACGATGGAACCTGGATGGGACACGTCATGGAACACGCGGCCATTGAACTGCAATGTATCGCCGGTTCAGATGTGACTTTTGGACGGACTCGTTCCACCGGAACACTCGGAGAGTACAACATGGTGTTCCAGTACATGCAGCGGGACGTCGGACTAAAAGCCGGAGAACTTGCACTTACACTGCTGTTGCATCTGCTCCCGGATTCGATCAAGAAACAAATTGAAATACTCCCCCCAGCTGATTTTAATTTTGAAAAGGAACGGGATGCCTTCATCAGCTTTTCGCAACGTCACGAATTTGGTCCCAGCACAGCCTCTCTGGTCAATGCTGCCAAAGAGAGGAACATTCCTTTTCTGCGACTGAACCGCTATAGTCTGGTGCAGTTTGGTCATGGGAAATATCAACGCAGGATTCAGGCCACTATCACCAGTGAAACAAGGCAAATTGCTGTCGGCATTGCCGGCGACAAAGAGGAAACCCACAAAATCCTCTATGATCT
>ENA-ORDI01000358-ORDI01000358.1-marine-metagenome-genome-assembly--contig:-NODE-358-length-32562-cov-3.765923_pt1 | contig 32562 bp, 35 predicted proteins | sample MGYA00248628_ERZ508525 | MGnify/ENA primary metagenome ERZ508525 (study PRJEB26195, sample SAMN05422138) | marine metagenome | isolation source: East of Porto Seguro, South Atlantic Ocean | place... | reverse complement strand
CCTGGTTCCCGACGGCCTGACCGCCGCCCTGGTTCCCGACGGCCTGACCGCCGCCCTGGTTCCCGACGGCCTGACCGCCGCCCTGGTTCCCGACGGCCTGACCGTCAGCGTGTTTGTCTGCGAACGCTGTCGCATTCAAACCCAGAGTGATCAAAATTACAGCGAACAGTGTCAAATTACGAATCATCATTACCACCATTGATGCGGCTAGCGTCAGACTAACAGCAGGTCAGTTACATTTGAATCCTGAAGTCAGGCGATCGAACCTTATCTGAAGTGTTGTTGGGTCAAGTCCCGTTACTATCAACGACAGCGTAATTCCAAGCTCTTGGCACGTCCATGCGGCTAGCAAACCGCCTCCGACGTTTGACCCGGAAGAGTCCGACGCAACGAAGCCACCGAATCTCCCTGGTTCGTCATCTATCACGATGTCCCCGTCGCTAACCGGCGTAAGGATATTGGATGGTTGGCTATCTTTCAGTAGTTGGTACGTCGATTCGATCATTGCCGCCGGAGGGTCATCGGTGGCGGATAACCAGAACATAACGATATCGGACCCGTTGTACTCGAATGTTAAAAGGCCCTGTTGACGATCAGCATCGTCACCACTCATCCCTGAAATGACCAGTTTGGAGGAAGAAAAACTGGCATCCTCATCCAATGCGAGGGTAAAACCGAACTCGTCGAATATGTTGGGCAGTGGCGTCGTTTGAATTGCAGGCGTGGATGTTTGCATGGGCGTTGCCGTCACCGTGGGAACAGGGGTTGGGATCGGTGAGGCGGTCGGAACGGGTGTTACTGTTGACGTCGGCATCGGCATCGGCGTCCAGGCCGGTTCAGGCGTCGGTGGTCGAGTATTGATCGCAACTGGAGTGGGCGCCTGAGCAGTTGGCGCAGGGCTGGCAGCCGGTGTGGTGGTCGGCGAAATCGCTGGGGCCCTTGGTGCAGGAGTGGAGGTTGGTGGGAGGGGTGCAGGCGGTAACGGCGTCGGTGGAACAGCGGTTGGTGGGACGCCGGTCGGTGGAACAGTCGGGGGCTTGGGAGCTTCAGCAACCGGTGTTGGCTGTTTCTGTGTGCCTGAAGGTTCTTCCGCTAGTGTTGGCCCACATCCGATTGCAATAATCGTGATCAACACGAGAACAATCAGCTTCATGGTCCTACGTCACCTCTGTTCTTTGGCCCCGTCCAACGCGGACCAGTGCCTTCGCCTAGAATATTGTAAGGGGTTGCCGTCTAATTATCTATCCTGTATCAGTGTGCCTTTGGGGGCAGTATAGCTTAAGGCTAGGGGAAGTACTGACGGGTAGTGGACTGGGCGTCGGAATGACCCACATATCACCATGGTTTTCACCTAAGCTGCATCACCTACTAACTGAGATATACTTCCATAGAGACACCGATGACGATTGTAATTAGACATAAGATTGCCGTAGCACTCACATGGGTGATGTTGGCGCTATGTGTGGTCGCATGTGGGGGAACGCCGGTAACGACGCCTGTCGTTACAACTGCTGCCACGCCAGATATCGAAACCACGGTAAAGGCGGCGGCGGTTGTAGAACGAACAGCAACAAATACAGCAGAACCGCCGACACATGAAGTGACTTACCGATATGACTAACCACTTATTTAGGCACAGGTAGGCACTCTCAGGGAGCCTCTAGGACAGGCCAGAACAGGCACTGTGCAACTTTAATCCGAGTGTCCTGGATTCGAATCCCAGTCGGCTCACTTTTCTCAGGCTAACTGTCACGCTTAACAACTTGTTCCAGAGTACGGACCCGCGACCGAACTCGCGGTCGTGACGTTGAAGATGTGGCATATGAACCGCCGCCGGGTTGGCTCACGTTTGAAATATCTGGCGTTAGCGCCGGGACTTGATCCTTTCGATGTCCGCTTCTAACGCTGCCCGGTCTAATCCTAATTCCACTGCCCGGTCAACGTCTTGCTTCGCCTCAATGTCCTGGCCTTGCAGTGCTTTGGTCCTCGCCCGATAAAAATAAGCTTCCGCAAGTTGCGGATCGAGTCTGATGGTCTCGTTGTAATCCTCCAGCGCCTTTTCAAACTCTCTCCGGGTTTCATAAAGGGCGCCTCGTTTGAAATAAGCCAGAGTTAGCTCAGCGTCGAGTCCGATCGCTTTATCGTAGTGAAGCAATGACTCGTCCAGTTTGCCCTGTTCTTGAAGGTCCGAGCCGGCATCTAGGTATGCCTGAGCGTCGCCCAGATCGCCACACGCCGCCAGGAGCGATGTCACGAGAATCGCTGCCACAATTCGCACAGACTGCCAGTTCAATAATCACCTCAACCGCGCCTTCGGTTTTCTAACGAGACTTAAGTGTAACTCAACGCGACACACGCCCGATGCTGAAAGGGTTCATTCATTAACCCATGTGATTCGAACCTGTCTCGATTCTGCGACGATGATCAATGCAAAACTCATTTGATGAGTCGCGGCGCGGGAGGTTTGACGGCTGGATAAGCAGACGCTATCGTTCCCCCACATCGCGCACCAGCCAATCTACAGCGGTGATACATGGCTGATGACACAACCGCAGAGCAGCGGTGGCAAGCCTTACTCACTGGAGAAAATCTAGATGTCCCTGTGAAGGGATTGCGACATGCTTTCAGGCTGGTGCCTTCTGAACATCGGTGCATGTTTTGCAACTCGCCTTTCGACCTGTTCTCGGCGCTAGTTTTCAAGATGATAGGCAGAGGGACATCAAGGATTTTTTCAAAATTCTGCAACATCTGTCAGGTAGAAAGCAGCAAGTTCATCGGCGGGACAGAGATAGACCTCACGCTCTTGTTCGCTGATGTTCGAGGCTCCACTTCGCTGGCGGAAGGCATGAACCCTTCTGAATTTAGCAAAATCATCAGTCGGTTTTTCGGAGTGTCCAGCAAGATTCTTCTCAAGAGCGGAGTATGGTTGGGCAGGCTGGTTGGCGACCAGATAATCGGCATGTACATCCCCTACTATGTCGGAGGAAACCACCAACTCGCCGCCATCGAAGCGGCCAAAGCCCTGCTAAGAGCGACCGGGCACGACTCTGCCGACGGCCCGTGGATTCCGCTAGGAGTGGGCGTCCACTGCGGCAATGCCTCTGTCAGGACGGTCGGATCTCACGATGCCGCGACGGACATCACGGTGTTGGGCGACGCCCCAAACGCCGCCGCAAAACTGTCGTCTGCTGCGGCTGCCGGCGAGATCATGCTGAGCGACGGAGCCTACGATATTGCCGGACTGACGGACGATCTGGAACGACGCACGCTAGAACTCAAGGGCAAAAGCGAACCAATGGGAGTCTGCGTTCTGACTGACATTTCGAAGTAATTTCAGTCTCGTAAAGACCAACGGACCGCCTTCTAACAGCGGCGTGTCATGATTTTTACTTGCCTCATATGGCTCCGAATTTTAGGGCCTTTGGGGGATCAGTTGCCTTATGCGACCGCGATCAACCACAATAAGGAATATCGCCAACCCGAAGTAGATATACGAGAATATCAGCCGCTGTCCGGAGTCGCTGAAGAACAAGTGAACGATGAACAGGCCCAACAACACAAGCCCAACTCTCGGTCCCAACACCCTGGGCGCTATCAAGATAATCGCAAACGCCGACACGGCAGCAGTTAGCATGAACTCAATTGACTGCCTGTCGTCCAGCGGAAAGCTCAACACCTCGCCTGCCGATATGCTGAAGACTATGGTTATGCTCCCAACCAACAGCGTGAGTTGATTCACCTCGGAGGACACGAGCGTGGTCAGTCCCGCTTGCGGGTTTGACCGAAGGGTGAACAGCACCGCAATGATGATCTCCGGTGACTCGGATGCGAGCGGCGCAATCCACTGGATGAGGACGAACTCGTCGATTCCAAACTCGATGCCAGTCTCTATCAGGCCATCCACGAACGGTTCAGCCGCCAGCAAGATCACTGCAGCGGCGTAGAGGAACATCAAAACAACCGTTGCTCTTCGTCTCGCCACAGGCAACGAACCTATCACCAACGCCACGCCGATTAACTCAGGCTCTTCGGACTCGCCTGTCGAGCTTATCCACAGGTACGCCAGGTATACACCTATGAGCACCACAGCAAGAATAATGCTCACTTGCTGAAAGACCACAATCAGGCCCATGATCGCCGTGGCGATTATGAGCATGGAAATCTCCAGGTTCATCTCGCCCCGAAGGTCCAGTTTTTCCCGGCGTTTCAGCCAGTATATGAGAATCACCAGAGACCAACCCAAGCCGATGAGCAACCGATTCGCGCCCGTCACGTTGGCGGCGGCTCTCGCCATTTCATCTGTAATGACCTGGGTGGCAGGGTTGTAGGATGCCCCGGCGTCCCACGCCAACACCGCTTCGATGGTGTATTCAGGGAGAACGGCGATCAGGGCGAGCAACGCAATAGCAAGCGAACCCGAAATGTCCATCTCGGCGACCTCCGCCGCCCATGACAAAAGAAACGCGCCGCAGACGATTCCGCCGCCGTAGATCATCGCCCCAACTATCGGATCAATGTGCGCGCCCGATAGCCTCAGCGCTCCCGCGGGCACGGCCCCCAACGCGATCAACGCCATCGTTGCCCATACTTTGCCGTTGGCGGTCGGTGCTTCTGCTGCCAATGTTGTTGAACTCTCTGCTACTCAAATTCCATTGCCTGTTCGGACAAACAGATGGAGTTTAATTGGGCGCATTGTCCGGTGTCAACTAGGCGCTTCGAGGTAAATTCAACCACAAGTCAATACCGGCGAGCGTTCAACAGATGCGAGTCACAATGACGAAGCGGGAAATGTGATGCCGCCTGAATCTGGCTGGCGACCGAAGCTGCGCCTAAACGAAGGTTCCGCGGTGGTTTTCGGAAACCTCCCCAGGAACTTCGCGAGATCATCGCAAGCGAAATCGACCGTCTGACTAACCGATTGGCTTCATCAGTAGTTTGCGTCCTCAGTGACTGACGACGCAAGCGAGTGTGACTCGGATAACCTTCGCAGCGGTAACGGAGACAAAAATCGCACGATCAGATACCGGGCGGCTCCAGCCCAGAGACCAGCTATCTCGAAGGGCACGGGCTTGACAGCGAAGAAGATGGCGCGGTCCCCGTATTTGGCAGTCATCGGCTGCATGCGAGCGTACATACGGCCTTCACGGACGAAGCTTCGCCCTTTATACCCGAGGAAATATCCGACCATCTCGCCTGACGCCACTGCGAGGCCTCCGATGATTCCCAGCCGACAACCGGGCGTTCTTGAACAGCCGGATGTCCAGCATCGGCTCCCGTGAACGAAGCTCGAATATGACGAATGCAGCGCCCAACACAATTGCAGACCCGAACCCCGAAAGGACCACAGCGCCCTGCCAGCCACGTTCAGGGGCTTCTATGACAGAGCACAAAAGAGTTGACAAGGCGGCCGTGGACAAGACGGCGCCCCAGATATCGAGCTTGCGGGCCTGGAATCACGACTGTCGGGAACCAACACGAATCCAGCCGCTAATATGGCCACGCCGATGGGTATGTTGATCAGGAACACCGATCTCCACCAATATTGCTCCAGGAGATAGCCTCCGATAACCATACCAAGCGGCACGCCGATGCCGGCCACTGCGCTCCAAATTCCGATTGCTTTTGCCCCCTCTTGACCAGGGAAAACGTCGAGGAAGATCGACAACATCGCCAGCATTATCATCGCGCCACCAACGCCCTTGAGGGCCCTGGCTGCTAACAACATGCCTGTCGAATCGGTGTAGGCCGCGCTCAGACTAGCGAGGCTGAAGACAATGATGCCGCTTTGTAGAAGTTTCTTCCTTCCATACCGGTCTCCGAGAAATCCCATCGTGAAGAGGAATCCGGCGAAGACCAGGATGTAAGAGCTAACTATCGACTGAAGCTCTGATGCTGTGGCGTTCAGGTCGTTCTGGAGCGTCGATATTGCAACATTAAGTATCGTTGTGTCTACGGCGATGAGCACGAGGTTGATGGACAAAACCAGCAAAGTCCACCAGCGTAACTGGTGCTTTCGAGATTATGATTGATCGATTGTTGAGGCGGATGACACTCAGTTCTCCCTGTATTCGCGTTGCGTGTAAAATTGGATTGATAATTTTAAGGCGGCGTGGTTAAGTATGACTGACCGTCAGTCACCGATGTGCAAGCGAAAATTGCCGGGTCAGGCCCTCGCTACAAGCAGTTTGTGAATTTGATTGGAACTCGAATGACTGATCATCAGTCGTTAATGAACATTTTGCAAAATTGAAGGCTACGGTCATCTGCATTTTATCTCCGGATGTGGTATCGGGTTGCGCGGGTGATGTTGAGCAGTCGAACGCCAGAATATCGAATCGAATCTAGCTGGCACGTCCGCGAATGATTATCTGCGAGTACGCTTCCTCCAGGCCCTCCGCATCGGATCCGTCGCTGAAGCAAAACGCCTCTTGTAGGGGCGCCAGACGTCAAGCGCATCAACAACCTGGCGGCGAAATCTGGTTTGATAGGCTTCATCTCCCCACTGTCGATGGACACCTGCATCATCCGGACGATGTTCAAGAACATCGGAGAATCGGGCATCGACGCCCCCACCTCTTCTATCGGTGATTCGACGCCCAAGTGCGCGAGCCTGCAAAGGTCCACGTTCTCAGAGCCGACATCGAACACCACGTGAATGAACAGCCTCATCCTCTGATCAAACGTCAGGGTCGGGTCCATCGCGGGCTTCAAACGGAGAGTAATCTCGTCCATCAACTTGAGGGCCAACTCCATGACCGCGGCCTTTTTGGAGTCGAAGTACAGGTAGAAGGTGCCCTGGGCGACTCCCGCCTCTTTCACAATGTCAGAGATTGTAGAGTTGTCGTAACCTTTTTCCCGTAAAACTCGCTGCGCTGCGCCAAGGATCTGTTCCTTGCGGATCGCTTCACTCTCTGTTCGTCGAATGGTTTGCATCTGAAATTTCGTTCATGAATTAACTGGCACAAGTCATAATGAATGACGATCAGTCAGTTATCAATCCCAGAATTGTTTGACACAAAATTTGTGGCAGATTACACTCGCGCCAGAAGAATTGGAGGCGCCAACGAACTGGTAATCCCCTCACACAGCGCCACAGACCCAGTTCGCCAAGCAAAGTAACATTCAAAGGAAACGTACGACGTATGCCAAGACGAGTTGGATACAAAGTAACCAGACCCGGCCGGAAAGCCGACGATCCTGAAATCGAACTGCCAATCGCTCAAGACATTCGCTCTGAGCCGGGCATACCGCGAAGGGACAACGAAGTATCTTATTACGCCAGGGAATTTCCGCTGGAGAGCGTGGCCGAGGAGCAAAGCGCGTCGGCTCAATGGGCATTGGACGTAAGAGAGGAAGCCGCTCCCGCGACCGCTGAGCTTTACCGAGAGCACGCAGAGGCGATCACTCCTATCGTCGAGTGGTTGAAGACAACCGGCGACCAACAGCCGACCGCCGAGCCATCAGGCGAAGACGTCAGCGACGTTATACGGGCCAAGGCTCGCGAACTGGGCTACGGTGAGGTGGGGTTCACACGATTCGACCGTCGATATGTCTATCAGGCCAAGCGTCAGTACGTTCGTGGCGAGCTAGCAACAGCCATCTGTCTCGCAGTGGAACAGGACTACGTGAAGTCTCAGGAAATCCCGTCTTTGGAGTCCGAATCGGCCCACGGCGAGGCCCATGAACGACAGGGCGAGCTTGCTAAAGAGATGGTGGAGTTCATTCACTCGCTGGGATACCGCTGTCAGGTCTGGGGGCCAACGTGGCACTTCGGGCCGATGATACCGCTGTTCGTGGACGCGGGACTGGGCCAGCTCGGCATCAACGGCCAGTTGCTGTCCCCTCATTTTGGTTCGCGAGCGCGGCTTCAAGTCATAACCACCAACGCCAAGCTAAACTTGGATGCGCCGGTGGACTATGGAATCCATAAATTTTGCGACCTATGCCAAGTGTGTTCCATGCGGTGCCCTGGCAGAGCCATCACGCCTGATAAAGTGTGGTTCCGTGGTGTCGAGAAAAACAAGCTTGTATTCAAACGATGCCGTCCTGTTATGACTCGATATTCCGGGTGCGGCGTGTGCATCAAGGTCTGCCCGATCCAGAAATACGGGATGAAGCCGGTCATGGATCACTACATCGAGACTGGCGAGGTGCTGGGCAAGAGTTCTCCGAACCTGGAAGGATACACGCTCCCCGACAAGGGCTATTTCGCTCCTGGCAAACTGCCGAGGTTTGATTCTGATTTCTTCGACATGCCGCTTGGCCGCGCCGAGGACTGGCTGGTGGACAGGTTCAAGGAGAAGTTGGAGAGCGAAGAAGCGAACGGCGACGGCGCTAAGGACAAACTTTGGGAAGAGTACCGCCATGACCTGGAGCGGTCGCTAGAATTGAAGGCCTTGCCCGTGGACATGGGAATGGACCTGGGGGGTTGACGCCTGCATCAGTCTGGAACTTTGATGGTGACAATGTCGCCGTCAGAAACGTTCAGTGCGTCCCTCAACCTGACCTGGGCGGCGGCATCGATGATAGTTTTTGGGTGGTCGCCAGTTCCGTCGGCATTCGGGTCTATCCGCATTATGCATCCCTGGATTCCTGACACGGAACATGGCAATAAGCTGACCGACACGCGCCCGCCGTATTCCTCTTTCTACAGCAAAATTACACCTTTTGTGGGCAGGTCGTAGGAAACGGCGAGTTCGATACCCAAACTGCCAGGATACAAGGCCACGCCCGTCTCAGCGGTGTACAGTGTTTGAAGTTTCACCATGCAGTAAGAGAAATTTCCCTTGCCGCTTCGGACAGTTCCAGTTAATAACATAGGGCCCAAAATTCAGGAAATGTTTGTATATAATGCCGTTGGTTTGATTGTGAAATGCGTCTGCTTCGTCGAGCAGGCATCTGGAGGAAAATTGGAAAGAGGATACACGTATTGAACGTCATCGACCAAGTGAGCGCAATTCCGACCAAGGCCAGAGGCGTGTTCTATGGCTGGTGGCTTGTTGGAGTCAGTGGCTTCGTCATGGTTATCACCACAACTCCTATGTTCCACGCTATGGGGCTGTGGTTCGTGGCCCTGGAAAGCGCCTTCGGATGGAACCGGACACAGCTATCGGTGGCATTCGCGCTGACCAGGGTCGAGGGCGGGATACTAGGGCCTGTTGAAGGATATCTGGTGGACAGGCTGGGCACTCGACGCCTGGTTTTCATCGGCCTGACGATTATGGGCGTCGGGATGTTAGCGCTAGGTCAAACTCACTCGCTCTGGATGTTTTATGTTGCCTACTTGATAATGGCGCTCGGGCAAGGCCTCGGCAGTTGGCTGCCTCTGATGACAATGCTCAACAACTGGTTCGACAAACGCCGAGCGATGGCGATGGGTTGGTCCAACTCCGTCAGCCGACTCGGCAGCCTGCTGATGATTCCGGCCATCGCATGGTCAATTGACCCTGAAGCGGACCGACTGGGATTCAGGATGACCGCGACGATCATTGGCCTCACATTGATAGTCCTCGCTTTCCCTCTGTCCCGACTCATCCGAAATCGGCCAGAGGATTACGGCCTGCTCCCTGACGGGGAAACGCCTTCTCACGCTCAAAGCGACAAAGCAGCGAACGCAGAAGCAGAAGACTCGCCGACCACTGACGCCTCAGAAATCGGTTTCACGGTCAAGCAAGCTATCTGGACACGTGCATTCTGGTTAATATCCATCGGCCACGGGTTCACATCAATGGTGTTGATAGCCATGATGGCCCACCTGGCTCCCATGCTCACTGACCGGGGGCATTCCATCCAAACCGCCGCATTCGTTGTCACCGTGTACAGCGCCACATCAATGGTTTTTCAGCTAATTGGCGGCTACATTGGTGATAGGGTTCCCAAGAGATTTGCGCTCTTCGTGTTCACTTTAATTCAGGCGCTCGCGGTGTTCATTTTGACGTTTGGGCCGGAAACGTTGTCGATTGCTTACACGTTCGCAATCCTGTTCGGCATTGGCTTCGGAGGCCGCAACCCGCTCACCGTCTCGATTCGAGGCGAATACTTCGGACGGCGCTCTTTCGGCAAAATCATGGGCGTCTCGCAAGTGCCAATGAACATCCTGCTACTCATCGCTCCAACGATGGCTGGAATCTTGAGAGATATTCAAGGCAATTATACGACTGCGTTCGGCATCCTGGCCGTGTTGAACGTGTTTGGCGCGATTCTTTTCCTCTTCGCCCTCAAGCCAAATCTCGTGATTAACGATTCAGAGACCATCCGGTCAGGATCGAGCCAGGAGACTGTCAACGACAGGCGTTAGAACAATACCCCGACACGCCTTAATCTGGAATCAGACAAAACCTCGGGTGGCGGTCTAGACATTCTCAATAAGCCGGCCTCACTGTGGCCAAGATGTTTCCGGCGCATCGATCACACCCTACCCGACAATATGCTTATATCTGGCGGTCACAACAGCAGGGTTGCCGACATACCCCCTTAGCTCAAAGGGACAGGCTCGCAACCTATCCCTTCTTGCGTTTCACCAATATTATTCGGGTCGTAAGGTCCTCTGTTGACGCTCCGACGGCGCGCTGTTAAACTCGCCACGGTAATCAGGCGGCGTCGCTCTCCTTTTCGGATTCGGGGGCGTAGGACCTCAATGTAATGGGCTTCACAGGCGGCTCCAAGTCCCGCAAGAATCCGCACTGGAGACACTGTTTGTAATCGCCGTACATGTCTCTGTTTGTCAGCAGGTCGCCTAAGCAGCGGGGGCACGACTTGATTTCTAGCATATCGATTCTCCTAAACATTCGAACTCAATTCTTTCGGCTCTGGGCCCCACTTCGATTGTGCCCATTTTAGTACGGGCGTTCTAACTGGTCAAGGTTTTTAAAACCTTTGTTCTAACGAGTTTTTCTGGCGCTTCTTCCTGATCGAACGACAGGCAGACGAAAGCATTAACGAACCCTTGGGAGATAAATGTATGCCTGAAATGGCCTTATCAGACCTCAAGGTTCTGGATTTGACGCACGGGATATCAGGGCCATACTGCACTAAATTGCTGGGCGACTACGGGGCCGATGTCATCAAAATCGAACGCCCCGGTTCAGGCGATTACGCCAGACAGATTGGCCCATTTCCAAAAGACGTCCCACACCCCGAAAAGAGTGGCACGTTTCTTCACCTGAACACTAACAAGCGTAGCGTGACTCTTGACCTGTCCACCGAATCTGGCCGTGATGTGGCATTGAAGCTGGCCCGACGAGCAGACATCGTGGTCGAAAGCTTTCGGCCTGGCGTGATGGCCGATTTCGGCCTGGACTACCCGATTTTGAACGGAGAAAATTCGGCGTTGGTCGTCACGTCCATCTCGAACTTCGGTCAAACCGGACCATACCGCGACTGGCGCGCATCGGAACTGATTTTCTACGGGATGGGAGGTGAGTTGTATTCCACAGGTCTAGCCGACCGAGAGCCGATCAAAATGGGCGCCGATGTCGGCCTTTACCAAGCTGGTTCTGTCGCCGCCTTCGCGACGTTGAGCGCGTCATTTTCAGCGCGGGAAGCCGGCCAGGGGGAGCATATCGACATCTCGATCATGGAGACGCAAGCAGGGTCGATTGACCGGCGGATGAGCATGCTGTTGGCTTACCAGTACAACGGCGAGCTAAGCGGTCGTTCCGCCGACGGGCCGAACGGCTTGGGAGGCTATCCCAGTGGAGTGTATCCCTGCGCCGACGGCTACTTTCAGATAACCAGCGGCACGAGGTATTTCCCACGAATTGTGAAGATGCTTGGAGAACCAGAGGAGTTTCTAGACCCGAAATGGCATACTCCCGAAGCCCAATCTGACCCGGAGTTGGAAGCGGAATTCGATGCGTTTTTTTACCCCTGGCTGATGGCCCGAACCAAATATCAGATTTGGGAGGCCGCTCGGAGCGCAAACGTTCTCAGCGGCCCGCTTAATACGATGGAGGATATCGCAAACGACCAAGTCTTCCAGTCAAGGGGCGCTTTTTCAAACGTCGACCACCCTGAAGCGGGAGATTTCGCCTACCCCGGCAGGCCTTTCATAATGGAGCATTCGCCCTGGAGCATACGACGGCCCGCGCCGCGCTTGGGTGAACACACCGACGAGGCGCTTTCAGAGTCAGGATACACGGCTGACGACATTTCACGATTCAGAGAAAAGAGGGTCGTGTGACTGGACACCGAAGCGACACATCCTCAAAAACTGACGCAAGAAAACTGCCACTGTCGGGCATCAGAGTTCTGGACATGACCGTCGTGTGGGCGGGGCCTTACTGCACGACCCTTCTAGCAGACATGGGCGCTGAGATCATTAGAGTTGAGTCCATACAGACGATGGGAGCGGCGACCCGCGCGCCATTCGCTCGGCCCTCACAATTTTTCATTGACTCCATGCCGCCATTCGTGGGCGCAATGCCTGGCCGCGAAGCAGGCAACCGTCCCTGGAATCGTCATCCTTTGTTCAACGCCCATGCCCGCAACAAAAAAAGCATGACAGTTGACTTGCTAAGACCCGAAGGATTGGACATTTTCAAGCGCATGGTCACCATAAGCGACGTGCTTGTCGAGAATAACCCAACGGAGACCATGGAAAAACTGGGCATTTCCTACAAAGAGCTTCGAGAGATCAATCCGCGTTTCATCATGCTCAGAATGCCAGCATACGGCAACGAAGGCCCATATCAGAATCACAGGTCGTTGGGCGTCCATATCGAAGGCGTCATAGGCCACACGCTGATGCGGGGCTACGCGGACATGGACCCGTCTTCCAACACCAACGTTTACATGGCTGACGCCGCTGCCGGTGTCGGCGGCGCGATGGCAGTTGCCACTGCGCTCAACTATCGGAGACGCTCTGGCAAAGGCCAGCTCGTGGAGCTGTCCCAGGCAGAGAACGCCCTGCCCTATCTCGGCGCCGCGTTCATGGATTATTCGATGAATAACAGAAATGCTTCAACGCTGGGCAACAGGCATCCGACCGCTATTCAGGGAGTGTACCCGTGCGCCGAGGATGACACGTGGATCGCCGTCACGATTTTCGACGAACGAGACTGGGAGCTGTTTTGTCAGGCGATAGGAAATCCGGTATGGATGTCAGACGCCCGATTCGCCAATCACGCCTCTCGTAGGGCAAACCACGACGCCCTGGACGGCATGATAACCGAGTGGAGCCGGTCGCAAGGGCATCGCCACGCTATGGAAATTCTGCAATCCCACGGCGTAGCTGCCGGGGCCGTCCTAGATCAAAAAGACGCATCTGAGGATCCGCAGTACACGGCGCGAGCGATGTTTGAAGAGGCCTTCCAAGAAGACTTGGGAACTTACAGTTATCCTCGCGCTCCGTTTAAGATGTCCCGAAGTCCCGTGAAGATCGACCGTGGTCCGGTGCGCCTGGGTGAGGACAACGAGTATGTGTACAAAACACTGCTCAAGCTTTCAGACGCAGACTATGACCGACTTGTGGAGTCTGGTCACATCGGAATGGACTACGCGCCTCACGTGAAATAACGAACACCCGATACCGAGCCACCCTCAAAAAGCATTGGGACGCACGATTGTGCGCCCCGATTCACTAGACTCCTAGTTCTGTGTGACTCGCCGTATTCGGCGACGAACCGTCCACACAAATGCGGCTCTCAGCAGTCCCATCATAACCACCAGACCGAGATCCTCCGACGCCCGGAACAGGTGTCGGAGGATCTCGGTCTGGTTCCTCGACCTGTTCAGAACACGGCTCGATGTAGAAGAACCGGTCGCTGCCGGAGCCTTTCATCATGCGGTTATGGCCGCCGAGAACGTCCAGTTCCACTATCCACATTTCTGCCGCAGCGCTGGCGCCAACAGTCGCTGTTGTCACAGTGTCCATTAAGATCGTGGTCGTCGCGCCCATGTAGGTCACAATGCCGCTGCTGGCGTTTCTGATGGTTATCTTGAACTGGCCCTGTCTGGTTCACGCCATTGCTTGAGCTGTCGGTCGTGAAGGTTAGCTTCACCACTTCGCCCGATTCAACGTTGATCTTCCAGTCCTGTTCCACACCCTCTAGGCACGAAATATCCTCCTGTCCGATGGCCAGATATTTGTCTTTTGAACCCAGCTTGTACTGATGGGCAGTTCCAGTGTAAGCCACGGTGAGCGGGTAACGTTTGCCAGGGATGAGGAGGAGCGGTTGCTCAACCGTGTTCTCGTCGCCCAAAGTCGTGGGATGCGTCACGGTGATAGTCGTCGTCGCGCTGTTTTCGTCCTTGATCGTCACAACGATTGTTCCACTCTCAGAGGAATTTACGGATACCGTAGCCACCTTCAGCGCCGTCGCGACCATGCTTGAGGTCGTCGCTCCGGTCCACACCAACTCCCAATCGTGGGTGTTGTCGGTTTCGAATATGCCGATGATGCATGAGCAATTATCGTCAGGCACTCCTTCGGGAGGTGGGGCGGTGCTCATATTATCGAAGTTGCGACCGCTGACCACGCCGCCAGACGGTATATTCTCGACCAGCGCGCGTCCAGTGTCCGTCAATTGCCCGCCAATCTCCCCTGAGAGGAGGGCTGAGCTATGCAGGTTGACGTTGAGCGCGCCCGCATTGAAGATCGCGACCTCCGAAGAGGTTAACGTCTCCATGCCCGATACGGGTTCAGTGAACTCAATCGAGGATGCTCCAGCGGCAAGAACAAGGTCAACTAGGACAGATCCGGTAGCCGTTGCGCTGCCCTGGTGGATGTGCAAACCAGTCGTTGTGCCGCCTTGAAGCCCCATCTAGGTGACTTCGAATGTCAGCTTGCTAGAGGAGGCTTCAAGGTTAATAGATGCCCAACCCATCGCAGTGGACGTAGTGGGCGGCGCTTGGCCCGCTCCAATCAACGCTGCGCCGAACTGTGAAGGCGCTGTCTACTTCCAACCGGATTTTTGCGCCTCTCGAATGCACTGGAGTCCGGCTGGGAGGTCTTTCAGTTCGTAATTGCCGCTTGAGTCCGTGACATCCGTCACTGCGCCGTTGTCACGAACGCCATTATTGTTAGCGTCGTGGTAAATGTCCCAGCCCGCCAGACCCGGCTCGCCGCTATTCAGTTTGCCGTTGCCATTGAGGTCGTCAACTTCTTGCCTTCGATGGTGCCCTTGCCGCTCTTGGCCTCGTCTGCGTCCATATCGTGGATCAACGTTCCGTTGGCGTCACCATCGGTGGGCCTGGAATCGTTCTCGAAATCGTCCACCGGCGCGCCAATCGACGTCCTCGTGTCTATGGCTGGGGAGCCTGCATTCAACTGAAAACGAAGTCAGTTATTCGCCTATTTATCACCGGCTAAAATGAACTCCACGCTAAGCTATTAACATGGTCACAAACAACCCAATATCTGACGATTGTTCCATAGTTGCCATCGCATATTTGGGCATGTTTATCAAGGCATCTATCCGGTAATGCGACGAGTTCTCGATACACGAATTACCAAACAAATTCGGCTACAGTTACACTGGCATTGTCCTGCCTGTGTACTCGCGCCCAACATTTGCGACAGCCTCGCCTCCCTGACCTCCAGAGCTAACCTTGACGCCCTCGTCAATCTTTTGCGGCGCGTTATCAACGGTCATTCCTTCCAGGAACGCAATCCCTGCCTCCAGGCAGGCCTTCCGCACACGTTCGCGGGCCTCTTGAAGTTCATCAGGCAGCGGCTCGCCGGGGAAGTTTTTGTAACCGTAGGACATACTCATATCCCCTGGCCCCCACTCCGCGAAAGAAATGCCCGGCACCCTGGTCGTGACCTCCACGTTGACGAGCGCACGGCGATTTTCGATCTTCAGCCCCAGCATTAGCTCGCCGTCTGGATTCAGGGGCCAAGGCTCGGCCTTGTCCAGGTATTCGTCAACCGACACCCCCCAGACCTTTGAGGCCGACAATTGGCCGGCTGAACCGCGCTGTCCTTGCGCCAGTCCTCTGCCGACGCCCACAGTCTGAAAAGGATAACGACACGATTCCACGAACGCTCTGACTGCCCCTGGAGTCTCTGCATGGCACAGAAGAATCCCGTGGACTCCACGCGCCAGAATCTGTCGAAACTGCCACGCGTTGGCCCTAACAATATCTTCGGTTGAACCATCAACTGGAGGCTCAACAACGACAGCGGGAGTCCGGTGACCGCTGTTGGTCGGGCCTCCGTCGACGAGGCCGCGCATAAATTCATCCAACCCTGGCATGTCGAAGGCGCCATGTTCCATGCCGACGTTCACGTAATCGGCCCAAGTGCCGGCCATCTCCTTGCCGCCTTCGTAGCTAAGATTCGCTCCGGTGTGGCCGCCCTGATAGTAAATCGGTTGGCCCTGGTCGAGCAACTCGATCGCTTTGTTTATCCTTTTGGGCATCAATCACCTCTGTGCATTTGTGTTTTTGAGAGCTTCGACAACCTTGATTTAGACGCCGTGAAGTTTATCTGAAACTCTCACCTGACGCCACCAGACACACCACGGTTCGGAGTTCGAGCCAACGCCACAAGAACCGCGCCGACCAACATGAGACCGAGAAACGAGGCAAAGGCCAACCCGTAGCTGTTGTTGATGTCATAAGCTGCGCCTGCGATTATCGGGCCGATAGCAAAGCCGGACACCAGGACAGCCCGGTTTGTGCCGTAGATCGCGCCCAGGTTTCTTCTTCCGAAATACTCCGCGAGAAGAATGGCCCCGACTGCCGCAACGCCTCCCTCCGAGAACCCTCTGAGGAGAGCGAAGGTGTATGTCTCGAACACGGTGTCTGTGACCAGCAACAGCGCGACGCTGGCCGCTCTAATCAGGTATATCGCGGCCAGCAACAGTCGAGGCGAAAATTTTTCGGTTAGCGTCCCCCACCACACATTCCCGACCGCTGAAGCCAGGAAACTGAAACTCACCGACCCCACCGCTGCCGTCGAACCAAGCCCCTGCTGCACCAGATATGGGACCATGTGCAACCCAATGCCGGTGCTCCCGATCCCGGTCGTGAACACTGCGGCCAGGATCAACCAGTACGTCGGGGTTCTCAGAGCATCAGAGACGGTCCATGACTGTTCATCCGTTACCCGAGCTTTCATGGTCGCCGCTGACGGCTCAGGAGTTTCTCTACCGTCAATCTGAAGCCCTATGTCCTCCGGTTGCCGCCTGACAATCAATGCGACTGGCATTACGCCAACCACGGCCATCACAACGGCCATCACTCCCCATGCCTCCCTCCATCCCCAGCCTTGTATTACCGTCTGAGCCAACAAGGGCAAAATGATGCCTCCGGTGGATGTCACGAAGAACAAACCCGCCATCGCCCTTCCCCTGTACTTCAGAAACCAATTAGCCACCGCGGGTGGAGACACTGACTGCACGAATCCTTGATCGGACAATCGCGCCATTCCGAACGCGAAATAGAAACCCAACAGCGTCTGCATCAGAGACAGATAAATCATCGCCACAACGATCATGAGACCGCCAATCGACAGGATCGCGCGCGCGCCGATTCGATCGGAGACACGGCCCATCACCGGAGCAGCGACGGCGCCCAGGATGGCGCCGACGCTGGTCGCTCCTGAAATCTGCGTGCGATTCCAGCCGAACTCGTCCGACATCGGAAGCACGAACACGGTCAGCATCCCGATGGACGTGACCGAGTTGGCGAAGTTGATTCCTGAAATAGCAGCCAGCGCCAGCCAGCCGTAATATATTTTGCCGCCCAATAACCGCATCTTAGCCCAAATCCGAAGGCATGAAATCCGACTACCTTACGGTATCAGGCTGGTCGCGCGGGCGTATGTTATTATGACGCCCGCGCCGAGCGCTAACTTGCAGACGCTTAAACCCACGAATCGGAGGACTTCGGATGGTCAGAATCGCAGTAATACCTGGTGACGGCATCAGCCACGAGATCATGCCCGAAGCGGTCAAGACCCTGGAGACAGCTCACGAGCTTTACGAATTTGCCCTCGATTACGAAATTTTCGACTACGGAGTGGAGCATTACCTAAAAACCGGCAGCGTGGTTCCCGAGGACATCGACGATATCATCACGGCGTTGCCTGCCACATTTGACGCAGCGCTTTTCGGGGCTGGCGGCACCGACCCTCGCGTTCCATCGGGCGAAAGCGCTCAGGCTGTCCTGCGAGGCCTCAGGAGGGGGTTGGACCTATATGCCAATGTACGGCCATGCAGACTGCTGAACGATGACCTCAGCCCTCTCAAGGGAAAAACTAGCGACGACATAGATTTCGTGGTCATCCGGGAGAACACCGAAGGATACGAAAGCGGAACCGGGGGCAATTTCAAGGTCGGAACCCCTCTAGAGAGCGAGATTCGGCCCGAATACAACACATACGGCGGCGTCCGTCGCGTGATCGAGTTCGCTTTCAATTTCGCGGAACAACAAGGCCGCAAACAGGTTGCGGTCGCCGAGAAAGGCCTGCCCAACGGCCTTTGGTCTCGCGTGTTCGAAGAAGTGTCGGCTCAACACCCGGCCATCGAGCCTCGGCACGTCCACGTTGACACAATGGCTTACCTCATGATTACGGCGCCAGAGTTGATCGACATCGTGGTAGCTGAAAACCGGGCGGGAGACATCCTGAGTGACGTCGGAGGAGCGGTCCAGGGCAGTCGCGGCCTAGCTCCTGCAGGGTGTTTCAACGCCGAGAAGGACTTCGCGTATTTTGAGCCTGTGCACGGCACCGCGCCGGACATCATAGGTCAGGGCATCGCGAATCCGATGGCCGCAATCATGGCCGCCAAGATGATGCTGGACTACAAGGGACACCTCGAGGCGGCAGACGCCATCGAACGCGCGGTGCGAGCGACAATCGCCAGCGGGACCGTGACGTCAGACCTCGGCGGCTCAAGCTCGACGGCTCAGGTGGGTGAGGCTGTTCGAGATGCGCTACAAAGGGACGCGGCCAACTAAGTTCGCGGAATTTTTCAAGGCTTGAACCGTCTGCTGTGATTGTTCAAATGAGCATCCGATTATCGGTCACCAATCCGGCCACCATACAAATCCAAAATCGTCTGTCAGTTTCATTAAGCTCGAGCCATCTTTGTTCATCACGTACAAATTTGATTCTTCGTTTCGGTTCGACGAAAACACGATTTTCGCGTCATCTGGGGACCAAGCGGGGGACCAATTTACGATGTTGTTCGCCTCACTGGTGGTCAGTCGTTTAACGTTTTCTCCGCTAATATCCATAACATAAATTTCGGTCGGACCGTCGCGGCCAGATTGAAATTCTATTTGTGATCCGGCGTGCGACCAATCAGGTGCATTGTCCGATGGACCCTTCTCGTTCATAAGATCAGTCTGGATCGAACCGTCAGCGTTCATAACATAAATATCGGATGCGTCGTCGCGGAGTGTATCGAATGCGATCATTAGGCCATCTGGCGACCAGACCGAAGACAAATCATTCTCAGAGTGATTCGTGACGTTCCTCTCGTTCGACCCATCAGAATTCTTCACGTATATCTCTCGGTTGTCGTCTCTATCTGACAAAAATGCGGTCATAGTTCCATCCGGAGACCAGCCCGAAATCGAATCCGCATCCGTGTCGTTGGTCTTGCGCTGCAGGTCGGAGCCACCAACATTCATGACATAAATCGCTTCATTGCCGTCTCTCTCAGATGTGGATGCAATCTTTGTCTCATCAGCGGACATGCTAGGCGTAGAATCTCTCTTCCCGTTGTTCGTCAAACGGTTTCGGTTGGACCCGTCAGCGTCAATGGTGTAAATTTCTTCGTTGTCTCCAAAACCGGCAACGAATACGATCTTGCCGGTCGGCGTCAGCGTGACGGTCGGAGTATGCGTAGGTGTAGGCGTTGGAGTGGGTGACGTGGTTGGTGTCGGCGTAATTAGCCACTGTGGAGTGATGGTCAACGCATTGTCTCCTTCGTCGCTCTCATCGACATCCTCTGTCAGGTCAACCAACAAACCAATTGTGTGCGGTATTGAGGAATCCATGGCGTCAAGTTCTCGGTTTGCAATATTTTTGATTGCGCGAGCTCCAAGTCCTTCAACGGGGAAGACGAAAACCACATCGCCATCAACCGTAATTCCAACCTGGAACTCTAGAACGATTGCTTGATCAGACGCGTTCGTGATTGCCCAGCCAATAAATGTTGGATCGCCAGGGTCAAACACGTCTGCGGTGTTGGGAGGAATTTCTACAAAACTGGATATTGACTTGGCGACAACGAACGGAGCGTCCCAATTCACAGGCTGAAAAGGTTTCAGGTTCGGAAGAACTGGAGTAGGCGTCGGTGAATTTGGACAAGTGATACCGGCGAGGGCCATGCGCCGATTTCCAAATCGTCTGAAAAGGCTAGTTAGACGCTCAATCGATCTATACTGGCAAAGCGGGGGCGACCCAGAGTGCAAGGATTCGCGAAACTGAGAGGCTAAGGGTTCGCCGCCATCTGGCGGGGAGCCATCTTCATCGGCGCGAACAGAGTTAGGAGCGCCGAGAGCGCTGTGAGGATTCCAGCGTAGTAGTAGACCGCGCCGTACCCTCCAAAATTGTCGATTACCAAGAATCCCAGGAAGGGCGACGCCGCGCCCAGGATTCCGTTTATACCGAATATCAGTCCGACAGCCGCGGCCTCAGTCCCCTTCCCAACGACGTCCAACACCGCAGCCTGAATAATTTGGTGCAGCGCAAAGCTGAATAACCCCATACCCGAAAACACCACTAACAGCATGATACCGTCGCCGGCAATGACAGTGACCAGAGAGAAGATCGCCGCCAACAAAAATCCCGGAACGAGCACGGATTTCCTGCCAAAACGGTCAGAAAGCGAGCCCATCACCGGAGCCGATATTATGCCCATTCCGGTCAATAGTGAGTAGTGGATGCCGGCGCTCAAATGTCCCTTGCCCAGTGTTTCTTCCAGGTAAAATGGCGACCACGCGAACACTGCGTCCAGGCCGATACCTCGCAATATCGCGGCAACCACTAGCAGTAGGACCACCGGGTTTTTCATGATTCCAAAAGTGTCTCTGAGGTGCGCGCTGAACTCCGTCGGCGGGTCGTCTCCACCCTTTCCGATGTCTCTAAGAGACCACCACACGAACCCTCCCATCATGACAGCGGGAACGGCGTAGATGAACAGCACACTCCGCCAGGAGCCGACAAGTCCGAGAATCGCCGCCGCCATAATCGGCCCCGCCACATTCCCCAAATTGGCTCCGAAACCGTGGATGGAGATGGCCCAGCCTCGTCGGTCTGGGAATAACTGGGACAGTGAAGCCGCAGAAGGCAGATGCCACAAAGCTCCAGGGATCGAAGCGAAAAATGTCGTGACCAACAAAATGGGGAAATTCGGTGATATGCCGACCAAAGCAAATAGAGCGCCTGCGCCAAACATACATCCGGCCAGCATCATACCCCAGTACCGCTTCAGCATATCGACAACCAAGCCGCCGCCGAGGTTGACGATTCCAAATCCGGCGAAACGAAAGGCAAGCACCACCGACACTTGAATATTCGACAAGCCAAAATGCGAGGAGATTGTAGGCATCAGCACCGGAAGTCCCTGGTCGAACAGGTGCTCGATTCCGTGCCCAACAGACATGCTGCTGAGTATGAACGTCCGATTGTGTCTGCGCGCTATCTGTGCCTCTGACGACGCCATTGCCCCTCTCGTCCATGATCCTAGGATGACCGCCGCCGATTGTACGACCCGAAGCTTATTACGACAACCCCAAACAGGCAAGCGGCGCTTTTCCACCCGTGGTATATGGCGTTGGCGAACCTCGAATCGCACAAGATCAACGGCAAGTGTCGGAAGCTCCAGATTGATGTATCTGCGCACTTATTACACTGGATCGAGAACGCCACACCCTTTACTTCAGGCCAGAGCGCAGAGTAGTTTAACCGGATCAGGTATCAAGAATCGTGGATGGAATTCAGCCTTACGATTTCTCGTTCGCTCCGCTGATTTACACGGAGTTCGGTAACACTCGCTACATCAAACTGGAAGGACACTTCCAATTCAAGTGGCAGTTCTAGCCGCGCTTGGATCAGAGCTTGGCCAGAGTTACCGTGTCCAACCACTATCGTCGTTTTAGCATCGCAACTCAGGATCTTCATAAGCGCTGACGAAGTGCGCTGAATCATCTCTCTCCAAGTCTCCGCATTGGCATATGGTCGCCAGTCTGACATTTCAGATTTCGGTTCAGGATTCTGTATCCTGGCTGATTCTAATCGAGTCAACTGCGCAGCATCACCGTTATTGAGTTCACGGAGTTCTACCAAAGGCACAGGCCTGCATCCCAATATCGATCTAATGATGTCAGCGCTCTCCATTGTTCATTGAAGATCACTGCAGTAAAAACCTATGTTCGAAAGCCCGCGCGCTCGAAGATAAACGGCGGTGGCGGAAACCTAATTTCTTCCTAATCCCGTAAGCGGCGTGTCGGTCCATCCACCCGTCAAGCCCGTGACTTGATGCTCGCTCTCTCCGTGACGCACAAAAAACAAATGGTTGATCTCATTCGTCGACACAGATTAATTCTCCTTTGCAACCGGAGACATTTATTCGCTGTTGTCAAATAAGATCGACCATCCGGCGCGACCATAATGGTTTCGCAGACGACCGCTGGCGACTGGGCTACTCGACGACCAGTAGCCTATCGGGGCAGCACACAGCTTTGGCTGTTTGCCGACCGGATCAGTCGAGAGCGAACCGAAGACGTCGCTCAACAACTCGCCACCAAATTTACGCCATGATCGCGAAATATTGGCACAATACTTTGTTTCTGTCCATCGTTGTTGACGAGTGACGGTTGACATCCAACGGCGGCAGGCATTTAGACCGCCTCCCCCGATGACTCATCGACTATATTTTGTTCGATATGACTCTCGCGTCACGCACACTCGACCCAGACTGGCAGAGCTTGACCCGCGATGTAAGCTGTTACTGAATCTGAACGCTAAACAACATGGAGGCCAATGTGGAAGTCTACGATGCTGTCAGGACCCGCCTAACCGTCCGGCAATACAAATCCGATCCTGTTCCCGATGATGTGGTGATGAAACTGCTGAAAGCGGCACAGTGGGCGCCAAGCTCTAGGAATCTCCAGCCATGGCACTTCATCGTCATTCGGGACCGCGGCACTCTGCGCGAAATTGGGGGCGTAGCATCCAGCGGAAGCTTCATCGCCGACGCGCCGATGGCTATCGCAATCGCGATGGAGGGCGACGCGGACAGACCTGAATTAGACGCCGGGCGCACGCTGCAGCAGATCGAGCTTGTGGCGTGGGAAGAAGGACTCGGAACGTGTTTCGTAGGTTTGAAAGTGGAAGAACAAAACCGCAAGGTCAAGGATATTCTCGGCATTCCGAACGGCTTGGAGTTAATCACGATTCTGCCCTTCGGGTTCCGACCAGACAATATGCGAGGTGGCCGTCGCCGAGACCGCAAAGCCCTGGGCGAAATGGCCCACGACGGAAAGTTCGGACAGCCATATCCTGAGGAGTAGGCCGCGGTAAAAATGATTGCATGTCAGGGCGGGCGACGACCATCCGATGTTATAGACGCTTGCCCTAGTCCGTTGCCGGATACCAAGCTACAAGGAAGAACGGTCAGATCATCTAATGATCAATTAATCTTCAGATTAATCCAACGATTCCACTTTATCCCACCGTGTTTGTAATTCTTTCGCCGCATAGCACAAGTAGTCGACTTGCTCCTTGATATCTTCAACGAGTCTGTGGCGATCAGCTTGTTTCCTCGAAGATTTGACAGATCTCAGCCGACGGGTGATTATGCTCTTGGCCCCTTGCCATGGAAGTGTTCCCGACTGCCAAAGGTATGTCTGAATTACTTTATAGTCCAAGCCCAACTTGCCAGCCATGTCAGTTATCGATTCGCCGCCTTTGGCGCCATTGCTCATTTTTTCTTAAGTTCGCCAGGTAATGCAGCGACTTTGTCTTTCGCGGAATTTCTCGCGATACGTGCCTTTTCTACATACTTTACGAGAGACCACTTTGCTTATACTAAATTTCCATTGCGCCGTTGAGCCTGAGCGGGCCGTCAAACGTGAAACGTGCTGAAGTTGGTCGCGTATGATCGCGGTGAAAGTGAACAGTGTGCGGGTCTCACGACCCGCACACTGTGGATTGACCTGAACTATGCAGGCTTGAATTTCGGAAGGGCGATGGTGTCGGTGATGTCGTCGAATGTCACTTCCAACGCCATGTCGATCTGAAGATTCTCTGGCGTCGGGTCGTCGATCACGATGTTGGTTGGGAACTTTGGTCCTTCCTCAAGCTCTACGATCGCCGTTACATAGGGCGCTATTTCCCGGAATCCGGGGTGCGGCGGTCGATGCACGATGGCGAAGGTAAACAGCGTCGCCTTGCCGCTGGCCTGTATCCAGGACGTGTTCTTCGAGAAGCAGCACGGCGAGATGTCCCTGGGGTAGAAGTAGGCATTTCCGCAGTCGTCGCACTGGCGAAGCCATAGCTCGTGGGCTTTGGCTTTCTCCCAGTAGTAGTCCGACTCCCCTTGGGGAACCGGCACGGGTTTATTATATCCTGATGTCATTCCTAGCTCCTGGTACTATTATTGTTTTGTGAATTTGCCCAAAACTTGATGTGAAGTTAGCCGTCTAACGTTCGGCAATACCCTACATCAGTCAACAGCCAAGATGGTGGTTCCGGTCGACGATAGCGAACCGCCTGTTCCGTGGACCATCGCGATTTTGGGGTTATCCAGTTGCCGGTCTCCGGTCTCGCCTCGAAGTTGTCGGACCGCCTCAAGCACCAGGAACATGCCATACATGCCAGAGTGGGTGTAGGACAGGCCGCCGCCGTTGGTGTTCAGGGCGAAGTCGCCGCCCGGGGCGGTGCGCTGGTTGGCAACAAATTCGGGACCTTCCCCAGGTCCACAGAATCCGAGGCTCTCCAGAGTCGCCAGGACGGTGTAGGTGAAGGAGTCGTAGATCATCGCGAGATCGATATCGTCGTGAGTTAGTCCCGCCATATCGAGGGCTTTGGGCCCACTGTATCGAGCCCAGGTGCGGGTCAGATCAGGCATCGTGCTGATCATCCCGTGATCGTGACCCTCGGCCGCTCCCAGGACGTAGACCGGCTTTTTCGCCAGACTTCTGGCCCGTTCGGCGCTGGTAATGACGTACGCCCCGCCGGCGTCAGTCACAAGACAACAGTCAAACAGGTGGAAGGGCCACGCGACCCAACGAGACTCGTGGTAGTCGTCGAAGGTCATAGGATCCTTCATGTAAGCTTTCGGATTCATGAGCGCCCATTTACGGGTGGAGACTGCGATCTCTGCCATCGCCTGGCGAGTGCGGTCCTCGCCGTACTGGTGCATGTAGCGTCGAGCGGCCAACGCGTAATTGACAGGCGCGCCTATGAAACCATAAGGGGTTTCAAATTGTGGCGTAGGTTCGGAGGCATTGCCACCCGCGCGACTCCTCGCGCTGCGTCCGGCCTCACCGTGGGTCACGAGCGCGACTTCACAGTATCCAGCATTGATCGCCGCCATCGCGTGGGCGATATGGATGATGAACGACGAGCCGCCCACCGCCGTGGTGTCCGTGTACTTCGGTTCGATGCCCATGTATTCGGCAAGCGTCAGAGTTGAGAAACCAGCAGACAGGAGACCGTCCACTTCGCTCATTTTGATGCCAGCGTCCTCTAGGGCGTTGTACGCGGACTCTGCGTGATGTTGGAGTGAGGACTTGCCCTCCACTCTCCCGATTTCGTCGGACTCGGCTACGCCTGCTATGGCGACCGTTTTAGACATATCAGCCATGCTGAACCTGACCTCCTTGTAAGGTTTTTGAGTTCTAAGATACAAAAATGGCGCCTGAGAAGCAGATGCCTCAGGCGGGCCTAGAATATCGCACGCGCACGCTCATGGCAAGTTGCCGCGGTGGAGATGGGTTGGCCTCGAATCAACATTGTCAGATCATCAAGTCCCCGCCGTTAATATCCAGCGACGCGCCCGTAATATACGCCGCTCTGTCGGACGCAAGAAATGCCACAAGCTCGGCGACTTCCTCCGGTTCACCCAGTCGCGGAATCGGGAAGCTGGCCGCGAATGCTTTCGTCAGGTCAGGGTCTATCGTGGTTCGAACCATTTCGGTGTCGATGAGTCCGGGACACACGGAGTTCACGGTGATGCCGTAGCCTGCTTCCTCCTTTGCCAGGTGTCGCGTGAAGCCCAAGATACCGGCTTTGGCGGCGGTGTAATGCGCCCCGCCCACCGTGCTGACGTTCTTGCCCGCGGTGGACGAAAAGTTCACGATGCGACCCCAACCCGCCTCTCGCATCGTTGGAAGCGCCGCCCGTGAGCAGAGGTACGTCCCGCGCAGATTGACGCTCACCACCAAATCCCACTCGTCCTCTTCAATGTCGATAACCGCGGTTGGCCGCAGTATTCCGGCGTTGTTGACCAGTATGTGCGCAACCCCGAAATTCGTGATCGCTGTGTCCATCATATCGTTGACATCAGTGCTTTTGGAGATGTCACCAGGAGCTGAGAAAGCCTCGGTTCCCAGCCCCCTTAGTTCCGTTGCCACGGATTCTGCCGACTGCTGGGAAACGTCGTTCACAACCAATTTCGCGCCGCCTGCCGCCAGACGGTGGGCCACCGCCCTGCCCATGCCTCTACCTGCGCCTGTCACTATGGCGACTCGGCCTTTGAACTCGGATTCGTTGTTAGGCAATTCAGTCCTCCGATTGTTGTCGTTCTGTTACAAGGGTCAAGGATGTTAAGGTAACACAGCAGTAAATTGGCAACCGGTCGCTTGACTCGCTCAGAATCCACGCCTAGAATGGATTTTGTACAGGCAGGCACTGGCAAGGAATATATGAGAAGAAAACGACGAGTCCAAGAGTTGGAATCTTCTGGAGGAGTGGTATATCGGTTCCGCGACGGGAAATTCGATATTGCCCTGTGTGGACGCAACTACCCGCCGATTTGGGGTTTGCCCAAAGGCACGCCGGAGTCCGACGAGACTCAGTTGGAGACAGCGCTGAGGGAGGTGCAAGAAGAAACCGGTCTCGAAGTCGAAGAACAAAAATTCATCGACTCAATCGAGTACTGGTTCGTTCGCGCCCAAGATGGCGCTCGTTGCCACAAAATGGTCCATTTCTACTTGATGACTGCTGTCGGCGGAGATATGTCCCTGCACGACCATGAATTTGACGTCGTAAAGTGGCTGCCGCTTGATGAAGCGCTAGATTCTCTCACCTACGAGAACGAGGTGAAAATTGTTCAAAAAGGCATTTCCTTGGTCGAGGAGAAGTCCTGAGGAAGAGTCGGAGCGTGATGGCGTGTTGATCTCCGGCCCAAGAATCGTCCTTCGCGAGAAGAAAATCGAAGACGTCGACGACGATTACGCCTGGCGAATCGACCCAGAGTTGGCCGAACTCGACGCCACGCGCCCTCTGAACATGGCCTACGAAGACTTCGCGCGATATTCCAAAGAAGAACTTTCTCTGCCGGGAATCCGCTCCAAACGCCTCGCTGTCGACACCGTCGAAGGCCGGCACATTGGTAACTGCATGTTCTACGACATCGACCTTCGTTCAGGCGAGGCCGAGCTGGGCATAATGATCGGAGACAAGGCGTACTGGAGCCAGGGATACGGGACCGAGACCGTCGGTTTGCTGCTTGACCATATGTTCACCACCTACGCTTTCAAGCGCGTGTATCTGCACACCCTCACATGGAACAAACGGGCGCAGAATAGCTTCCAAAAGTCGGGATTCCAGGGCGTGCGCGAGGTTCGCCGATCTGGTCTCGACTTCTTGAACATGGAGGTGTGGCGTCACGAGTGGGAGGCCATGCGGAACGCCAGCGCCGACGAAGATCAGACCTCAAACGACATCAGTTCCTCGGAGAACAGCAACTCGCCGTCGTAGATTTTTTTGACATCGCCGATGCCCTTTTCCATGACTGGATGGCCAGACAAGTGCGGCCCTATGTGAACCAGAACCAGCTTTTTGACTCCTGCCTCTTGTGCCATCTTCGCCGCCCCAGTCGTCCCGCACTGGAATGACGCCTCGCCGTTCTCGTCCATGACCTCCTGGTCGTCCCAGCACATGCAGAGCATCACCTCTGCGTCTTTTGCGAGTTGGGTCACCGAGTCGCAAGGTTGGGTGTCTCCGGTGAACACGATACTGCCATCCGGCGTGTCGAGTCTGTAGGCCAGCGAGTCCAAAAACGGCTGAACGTGTTCTGCGTCGGCCGCGGTCACTTCCCAGTCCTTGCCTGAGAATATTTTTCCTGCTGTGACGTCTTTGGCAAACACGTCCGGGGCAGGTCTGGGCAGAACGCCGCCCCGATTTTGGTACACTAACTGGCTCAGAGGATGGCCGACCCGGGCCTTCCAGTCATGGGAGAATAGGCCATTTTCGCCTATTATGCCCTCGGTTATTTTCTCGGTCAGATTCGGGCCATAGACCTGAAGTTGGTTCTCCTTGCCGATGCTCTGGTCCCAGCGGCACAGCAGGAAGCAGGGATAGTCGATGTCATGGTCGAAGTGGTGGTGAGTGAAGAACAGGTAGTCGATGTCTGTGGGCCAAAGACCAGCCTGCACCATTTTGGCGGTGGCGGCGGGGCCGCAGTCGATCATTATCTGCTCTCCGCTGGTCTCGACCACGAACGAAGATCCGAATCTGGTGGGTGTCGGCGTCGGCGTTCCGGCTCCGATTACGTGCACTTTAGCCATGATGAAATGATCTCCTTGTGTTTCGATGGGCAAATCGTGTTCCTGACATTGTGTCTATAGCGTCGAATCAGGCGGAAATGAACTCAGCGTTTCCTTCGTCGACGTAGACTGTTTGGCCGACTGTTGAGAGCGTCACCTGCTGTCGAAATACGCCGGACGATAGCTTCCGCTCGGCAGCATGTGTCTCAGTTGACGATTCGACGGCCCCAGAACCGGAGACCAAAGCCTCCTCAAGGACTCGACCGTCCATCGACTCGCCGCCATCGTATCCAAGAATTTTCAAGATGGTCGGGGCGATGTCGATGTTTCCAGATGGTGAGTCAATCGTGACGCCGCTCTTGAAGCTCGGTCCTCTGGCGATTCCGGTGTTCCGAAGTTCATGCTTGCTCATGGAGCCGTGCTGTCCCAGTCCTGCGCTCGCGGAGGTCGAATACGCGAATCCGAGGAATCCGTTTTCGCTGATTCGCGAATCCCATCGGAAGGACATGGCAAGCTCCGGGCCTCTGGCGCCTTGCATCCCAACGAGCGACGTGGGCAGAGTGCCCTCAATTTGTCCCACGGAGTCCGAGGCCAACAACGCACCGCACCAGGGTTGGGCCATCAACCATTGTGCTAGCCGATCTGCGATGTCTGCGTTGTTGTCAGTCACGTAGAACAGGGCGCATCCGCCGTTCGTGGCGATCAGCACGTCATCGGGACCGAAGCCTGCCGCAGGCAATTCGGCGTCCAAGTCGATTCGATCTTTGATAGTCGAGTATCCGTGGTCTGACAAAACGATCACGTCAGTTCCATCCGAGTTGCCGTTGTCGTCGAGCCAACGAATTAGCTCGCCAAATTTCGCGTCTGCCTCTCCGAGCGCCACGCATGCAAGCTCGGAACCCACGCCTGCTGAGTGCTGAGATTTGTCTGGTTCAGATGACCACATCAGCGCGACGGCAGGCTGTCGCTCTGGCAGCACATGCTCCGTCATAATGCGGCAGGCGTGGGCGAACCTCGGAGTGTTGGGCCGCGCCTCGTCGGGCCAGGGGCCAAATCGAGAGACCAAACGGTCGTTCAGGGAAGCAGGTAGGGTAAATTCTGGGTGGATGGTCGCTCCGCCTACTTCTTCAGCCCTGGGATTATGGACATAGGCGTTGCCACTAGTTCCGACACCTATCGCTGTGTATTCCTGACCGTGTTGGGACAATAATTCGGCCAGCGTCGGAGTGAACAGAATTGGAACGCCGGCCTGCGACATCGCATCCAAATGAGGCTGCATTGCCTGAATGACCCGATCGTCGTCAAAGTCCCGCGCGACCAACGTGTTTGCGGCAAGACCGTGGCTTCCAGATATGCGTCCCGTGACCAGTGTGGCTGCGTTGACTCGTGTTACCGTCGGGAACACGGGATGGTGTTTGCTGAAAATCACGCCCTCAGAGGCGAATTGAGCGAGATTGGGCATTAACTCCGGCGTCACCTGGGATGGCTGAAGTCCATCAAACACAACGATCATTACCTGGGTCAATGCATTCCTCCTACCGATTCTGTGGCTGGGGGCTACGATACAATCCGAGCGCCGCCCTGTCAAAGCCTCGACGGCCACAATGTCGCCGGAAAAAGATGTTAGAATGGGCCGCGTATTTTCGACCACAAACCGAGAGGATTATTATCATGAACCTGACGGCGCGCCGCGAGGCATATAGAGCAATTCTTGAGGGTGACAAATGCGTGCATCCGGGGTCAGTATTCGACGCGATCTCGGCTCGCATTGCCGAAGACGTGGGGTTCGAGGTTATGATGTTCGCGGGCTCAATCGCATCGGCCACGGTGCTTGGCGCTCCCGACTACATCGTCCTGACGCAGACAGAGTTCGCCCAACAGATTCATCGCATCTGCCGTGCCGGAACACTCCCCTTGATGGTGGACTCTGACCACGGTTACGGCAACGCACTGAACGTCAAACGCACCGTCGAGGAGCTTGAGACTGCGGGAGTCGCCGCGCTTACCATCGAGGACACTCTGCTTCCCAGGGGCTTCGGTTCCAGCAGTCCAGAGCTTATCTCGATAGAGGAGGGAGTCGGCAAGATGAAAGCCGCCCTCGCCGGACGTCAAGACACATCGTTGGTCGTCGCGGGCCGCACAAGCGCATGCGCCATCGAAGGTCTCGAAGAGGGGATTCGCAGAGCGAAGGCGTATCAGGAGGTGGGGGTCGACGCCCTGTTTTTCGCAGGCGGCATCAATTCGGTGGACGACCTCGCGGCAATCCGCTCCGAGATCAGCATCCCGATTTTGATGGGCGGAGGAGGCGGAGCGCTGGGCGACAGAGAAATCCTGGCCTCTCATGGAGTTCGCGTGGCTCTTCAGGGACACATGCCCTTTATGGCGTCGGTCAAGGCGACCTATGACACGTTGAAAGCGCTCAGAGATGGCGTGGCTCCGTCAGACCTCGGCAATCAACCCTCATCAGACCTGATAGCCCAGGTAACCAGGCTGGCCGAATATGACGACGACACCGAGCAATTTTTGAATTGAGGCAGAGATGAACCAAGACGACTCCATGGAGTTGACTGAAGAAGCGCAAGCATATCTGGAAGAATCGGAGCGCACCCGAGGCTACACGCTTGAGATGCACCGAACCATGGCGGCGGCAGACTTCGAATGGCTCGGCAAGTACAATGCGTTCATCGAAGCCACCTACACCGGCCAACGAATGCTGGACCGCAAGACGAAAGAATTGCTCCAGGTGGTTGTCGAAGCCGCCCTCAGAGCAGACGTCGAGCAGATTCAGGAACACGTGCGGTTGGCCTTCAGAGAGGGCGCCACTCCACGTGAGGTGCTGGAAGCGTTAGAGGCGGTCGTCGCTCCGATGGGCGCTCTGGCCTTCCGTCGAGGGCTCCAGGCGTGGGCGGCGGAGACCGGCATCAATCCAGGACAGTAAAGTCGCGAGATGCCGATGGGAGTGAAACCATTCGGGCACGTATCACGACTGGCGGATGTCGCCGGAGTTGCTTGTTGAGCGGTGACACCGGACGGGGGTTTTTGTAATCTTGAGGCGAATCTCTCAGAGCATCGATTTCAAGTTAGTAATGATAACTGCGCTTTGCGGCGTGCTTTTTGCGTTCGCGTTTTCTGACGAACTGCACACTGATGATCCCGTCCCAAGAGAACCGGACTCGCGGCTTGGTTTCCCGAAATCTCCATAGTCACTTCCGAAAACGAAACATTCCAAGTTTTCCTCGAACATCTCATTGCTTGTCGAAGCAACTGATAATGTTCCGAAAGGATTGCCGATTACGTCTGCCAACCTCCAGGAAACGCAGCCTGCTATCACACCATACATAACCGCCGGTTTGATGCACATCGACGACTCTGGCGCTGTCCAGGTCTATACCCGAGGATCATTCAACTCCGACTTCCCTGACCTGGCAACCCTGTAGCCCGAGCATACGACCATCCACGACTAAGCCCCCATTCCCTCCATTTTGGCCTTCAGGATATACTGCCGCCAGAGGCAGGTTTATGCGGGGTGGGAGTAAGTACTTACCGGGTATGTCGAGGTCCGGGATCGAAGAAGCCCCTCAGTAAGTCCTCAAAACTTGAATGCGAATACGGTCAGAAAAGTGGCCATACCAAGCAGAACCGAAATCGCCTACGCGTTGGAGATAAAGTCGGGATCTTGGGAAACTACGCTTCCGTAGGGGATCAACGTACAGGCGTTGGCGCCAGCGCCCTCCATCCCACGAAGATAGAGTAGTGTCCGCCGCGCTTGTCGTGCCCTCTGACGGGGTGTGTTGAAGCGGTGAACCCTGCTACTCGGAGCCTGCGCTCGAAGGTCCTGTCCGTGCCTACCGACCATATGGCAAGCGCGCCACCTGGCCGCAGAGAGCGGTG
>ENA-ORDI01000357-ORDI01000357.1-marine-metagenome-genome-assembly--contig:-NODE-357-length-32661-cov-5.400749_pt1 | contig 32661 bp, 27 predicted proteins | sample MGYA00248628_ERZ508525 | MGnify/ENA primary metagenome ERZ508525 (study PRJEB26195, sample SAMN05422138) | marine metagenome | isolation source: East of Porto Seguro, South Atlantic Ocean | place... | reverse complement strand
TCACCCATCCAGATCAATCCATTAATGGATATTGGTGAATAGGAACTGGTGAATGGTGAGTCGTAGTAAGTTTGCCCACCACCATTTTTTAAATCCAAATGCGCCATTTCCAATCCAAAACGAATGGAAGGAAAATATTGCAACAATGATAAATCCTGAATAAATAATCCTAAATTGCCACAAACTTCATCCAGTTTGGATTCAATTTGATTAAAATCATCAAGGCTTAATCCCGGTAAAGGTGCACATTCCCCAATCCCATTAATTCCATTCTCTGACAATGCAATGTACCAAACATCCCGACTTTTCATCACACCACGGGACGTACCAGCGGGCTGTTTAAAAGTTAATGTACGTTTCGTCCAATTGAAATCCATCACATATTGATCCCAAGCACAAAAAGGATCGCAAATATAAAAGTCGCTATTGCTTGTTTTTTCAGAAAAGGGTCAAAATTCTCGAAATCATTTCTTTTTCGAATTGATTGAACAAACCTAACAAATAATGGAATGGTGACTGCAAAGGCATAATGGAAATATTGAGAACTGGGAATTACAAAAACGAATGCCAGCGTAATACCACCAAAAATTAATGCCCGATGGTAATTTTTTGCTTTTTCAATCCCAATTCGAACCACCAACGTATTCTTTCCAGATTTAGCATCCGCTTCATGGTCACGCATATTATTGATATTGAGAACAGCCGTAGTAAAAAATCCAATGGAAGATGCGGGAAGTAACAGTTCCCAATGAAACGTATGAGTATGAAGAAAGTACGAACCCAAAACACCCAACCATCCAAAAAATAAAAAGACAAAAATATCGCCCAATCCTGCATAACCATATGGGTTTTTTCCCATAGTATATTTCACCGCAGCGCCCATTGCGGAGAGTCCAAGAATAGCGAATAAACCGGCTTTTTTAAATTCTAAACCAATAGTGCCTTCAGAAATAAGCCATACACCAAAGATAGAACAAAGCAACGCAATCACCCACATAGCTTTTATCATTTTTACTTTGGTAATTAATCCAGATTGTAATGTCCGATCGGGCCCTACCCGTTCATCATTGTCCGTTCCTTTAATAAAGTCTCCATAATCATTCGCTAAATTGGAAAGAATCTGCAGAAAAAGAGTCGTAATCAGCGCCAACACAAAAACAGTCAAATTAAATTGATCATCAGCATGCGCCAAGCCACTCCCCATAATGATACAGGAAAAGGCAAGGGGTAGCGTTCTTAATCTAAAAGCGGAGAGCCAAGTTTTAATCATTTATTCCATAACGATGTGTTATAGTGTTAGAGTATTAACGTATTCATTTCTGAACACCTGAACATTTAAATACATAAACGTTATTTAAGGAAACTTGGGATACTTTGAAAAATCTGGTTTCCGTTTTTCCACAAAGGCATCCCGCCCTTCTTTCGCTTCATCGGATAAATAATAGAGCAAAGTCGCATTCCCAGCCAGCTCTTGGATGCCCACTTGTCCATCCAATTCCGCATTAAAAGATGACTTCAACATCCGAATGGCCAAGGGCGATTTCTCCTGAATCTTTTTCGCCCATGCGATGAATGTATCTTCCAATTCATCCAGTGGAACCACCGTATTCACCAATCCCATTTCCAATGCTTGTTCAGCGTTATATTGATCGCAGAGATACCAAATCTCCCGGGCTTTTTTCTGCCCCACACTCCGTGCCAAATAGGATGCACCAAACCCGCCATCAAAAGAACCCACTTTCGGGCCCGTTTGACCAAACATGGCATTTTCTGCAGCAATAGTTAAATCACACACCACATGAAGCACATGCCCACCACCAATGGACCATCCTGCCACAGCTGCAATCACCACTTTTGGGATGGAGCGAATTTGCTTTTGCAAATCCAGTACATTCAGGCGCGGTACTTCATCCTTGCCCACATAACCGCCGTGACCCCTAACACCTTGATCACCACCACTGCAAAAAGCTTTCCCACCTTCACCGGAAAAAATAATCACATCTATATTTTCGTCATCCCGGCAAATGTTCATGGCATCAATCATTTCTTTCACCGTTCGCGGCGTAAATGCATTATGCTTCTCTGGCCGATTGATACTAATCTTGGCAATCCCTTCAAAGAAATCGAACTTGATTTCATCGTATTCTCTAATGGTTTCCCAATTCTGTTTCCAATTCATAATAATCTCCTTTTCCAAGTGTTTAAGTGTTTCTGTGCTATTGTGTTCAAGGGTGTGAACACTCGAACACACGAACACTTTTTTTAATTTGCGGTTATCTGTTTAAAAACTTTTGTATTTATTTTCATTTCAGTGAAAATTTCTAAAATCCCTGATTCAGATTTCTCCAGCGCTTTTTCCAATTCATCCATTGATCCAACGCTCCAATACTCCATTTTGTACTCTTGTGCAGTGAGTTTCGCTGTCCGATTATGGGGAGTTGTAAATAAGTCAACCAATCCATCTTGATTGGTAGGTCCGGGAATCATATTAAAAATGCCGCTGCCGTTGTCATTCAAAATGATGATATGCAAATTTTTTGGGAATTCATGATTCAACCACAGTCCATTCCGATCATAAAAAAATGAAAGATCTCCAATAATCAACGTGTGCGGTCGATCCGGATCAGCCAATGCATGCCCAACAGCCGTGCTTACAACGCCATCGATGCCAGATGTCCCACGGTTACACCAAACATCAATTCCAGAATAATCAATCCCAATAAAATTGGCAATCCGAACCGGCATGCTGTTCCCCAAATGGAGCACACTGTTTTTAGGCAATCTTTGAATCACTTTTTGAACAGCACTGAAATAATTGAAATCAGTATCTTCCAATTTCGAATTAAATTCTTTATTCACTTTTTGTTGTGATTCTGCTAAAATGGATTGGTATTCACGTTGATTATGAATTTGAATTTTTTGATTACTCCATTCCTTAAAGAAAATATCTGGAGAAAATTGAACAGTTTTAGTCAACGATTGAAATGGATCCCCCACCATCCCCAATCCAATATGCCAATGAACTTTTGGTTTATATTTTCGTAAATACAGTTTAAGATTTTTAGAAATCACCGACCGTCCAAATGTGATGAGAAAGTCCGGAGCAAGGGAATCATCATCCGTTTTAAAAAGTAAGTCTGGGGATTTAATAATATTTTTCGTACCATGGAGATTAGAAATCACATCTCCAACAATAAGCACATTAATTTTATTCAACATTTGAACTAATTCAGAATTAGGTGCCATCTGCCCACTTAAAATCATCACTTTTACTGCATTTTTGAGTTCAGACTGAAGTTCTTCCCAAATTTCATCAAAAATGGTAATTGAATTATTTCTCTGCGGTCTTTGCGACTTTGTGGCAAATCTAATTCTATCCAATGATTCAGGATAAAACGGCTCCTGAATTGGAATATTCAAATGAACCGGCCCAGTCGCACCATCCAAAGCCAATTCCAATGCTTTTTCAGCTACATCTGTGTTGTCTTCTAAATAAATAAAACTGCCTTTGATGTGATCAATGTATAAATTTTTCTGACGAATCGTTTGTCCATCCCACTGGTCAATCCATTCCGGTGGGCGATCTCCCGTTAATACAATAAGTGGCACATTTTGATAATATGCTTCTGTCACCGCCGGAGTAAAATTTTGAGCAGCCGTTCCAGAAGTACAAACTAATACCACAGGTTTTCCCGATTGCTGTGCAAGCCCAAGTCCGATAAATCCGGCCGAGCGCTCATCGGTGACAGAAATCGTTTCAATATCTGGATGTTTGCCAAATCCGATCAGTAACGGTGCGCATCTGGATCCCGGACAAACTATCGCCTTCTCCACGCCAAAACCAGCACAGACCCCCACCAAATCATAAATATGCTGGGTGTTTTTTATAGCAACAGAGATCACAGAATTTTCGTGAATAAATTCCAAATCAATTTTCTGTGTTCTCCATGGCTCCGTGGCCATTCATTACATTTAACAAAGTCTGACATTTCAATGCTGTTTCTTCCCATTCTTTTTCCGGAACAGAATCGTGGGTGATTCCCGCACCTGCGTAAAGGACAGCCCGTCTGCGAAGAATCTGCATACACCGAAGATTCACATAAAGTCGGGATACGCCGTTCATATTCACTGGACCTAAAAATCCGCTATAGAATTCCCTGTTCAAATGTTCATTGGCAGCAATGAATCGCAAGGCAGAAAATTTTGGCATGCCACACACTGCTGATGTTGGGTGAAGTAAATTGAGCATGACTGTTCCTAATTCAGGGAAATGAACTTCTTCCAGATCCACATTATACTCTGTTTTGAGATGAATCATATTTCCAGCTCGGACAGACCGCGGTCCTGTTTCTTCAAATTCTCGCAGACGAATGGTTTTGAACTGTTCAATGATGTAGCGGCTCACCATAGCTTGCTCCTCGATTTCTTTCTGGTTCCATGCCGCATCCGATAAATCTTTGTCTAATGGAAATGATTGCGTTCCTGCCACGGATACGGTGCGAAAATGAATTGCAGATGATTCGATCAAAAGTTCAGGCGTGGCACCCATCCATGTTCCGCGACCGGGAATGGAAACCAAACTCACAAATGCATCGGGGTATGCTTTCTCCAATCGATTAAATTGATCGATAATGTCAAAGTTTTTGGATAATGGTTCGTCAAATGTCCGAGCGGTTACCACTTTATCGAACTCTCCTTCTTCAATGGCTGTAATTCCATCTTCCACCATTTTGATAAAATGATTTTTTTCACCGGATATCTCCGTATCAGGACGATTATTCAAATGATATGGCGTTTTTTCATTTTCCATGTACCATTTTCCATCTCCCATTGCCCCTTCCCCACGTACCCTTCCCCATATTCCATCATTTGAACCGACCGCAAGAATGTCAGATTTCAGAAATAAAGTCTCATTCCCTTCCGGATTCATAAAAGGACTCACCACAAATCCCAGTTCCGTCTTCTGGATATCGATTCGACCTTTCAATGAAGAATCAGATAGGTCAGCGAGAAAGTGGATTGATTTTTCTCTTGGACACCGCCAAACAGCAACCGAACCATTCATCGCCATGGCATTCCACCAAAGGGATTTTAAATCCATCTTTTTGTCAGTAATAATATCCATCAAATCTTTTCTCTGCGTCTTTGCGCCTTTGCGGTAAAGATCACTTATCAATCACAGCTAACGTCAAACGACTCACACAAACCAGTTTATCATCATCATTTTTGATCTCAATATTCCACACCTGAATCTTTCGCCCAATCTTTACCGGTGTTGCTCTTCCGTAAACCCATCCATCCCGAGCACTTCGCAAATGGTTACAATTAATTTCCACACCCACAACAGATTGTGTTTCAAGATTAACCTGCATTCCCCCAGCGATACTTCCCAGTGTTTCAGCCAAAACAGCAGATGCACCGCCATGAAGCAAACCATACGGCTGAACCGTACGGTGATCCACGGGCATTTTCCCACAGGTAAAATCATCGCCAAAATCCGTGATCTTAATGCCAAGATGTTCCACCATAGTATTAATACTAAATGCGTTCATTTTTTCTAGAGGTGTTTTTTTGTCCATAATATTTTTTCAAGTGTTAAAGTGTTTTTGTGTTTTTAGTGTAATTTGTGGGCCACCTATTTATTGCCGATATAAAGTGTGCATACACCAAATGTAAGTGGAATGGCACGGCAGTTTTTCAACCCCATTAATTTCATGAGAGAGAGGAATTCACGTCGTGTAGGGAAATTCATAATAGAATCCGCCAAATATTCATAAGCAGCCGGATTTTTTGTGAACCATTTCGCCAGTTTGGGTAATACTCCATTGAGATAAAAACTGTATATACTCCGCCAAAAACCCGGCTCTGGGGTGGTGAGTTCCAAAACCATGACCTGCCCATCGGGAACAATAATCCGCTTCATTTCTGATAAAGCTTTATCTTTATCTGGAATATTCCGAATACCAAAAGCAATGGCGGTCACATCAAAAGAATCGTCATCAAATTCTATATTTGTGGCATCACCCCACTTCAATTCAACCCGATCTGTCAAATGTTGGTTAGATACTTTTTCAATTCCCTTATCCACCATTTCATGAACGAAATCCACACCGGTTACAATCACATCCGGATAGGTGTTGGCACAATACAGAGCTAAATCACCTGTTCCTGTAGCCACATCCAAAAACCGATTCGTATTGAAGAAATTCATTTCCTGAACGGTGCGTTTCCGCCAAGCCACGTCTCTTCGCCCAGATAGAAATCGATTCAAAAAATCATACCTATCCGTAACAGATGCGAAAATATCTTTAACAATGCTAATCCGCTGATCATCGCTCATTTCCCGAACAGATGGATATTCTTTATTTTGTAATTCACTCATTATTTTATGTGTTGAAGTGTTTGTGTGCTCATGTGTTCATGGACTTTAACACCCGAACACTTCAGCACGTTCGCACTTAAGATAATCCTTTTGTAAAAAATGTTGTAATCCCCTTCACCCACTTTTCTCGGTCAAATTGATCCTTATTCCCTGTTTCCAGTGCTTCATGATAATCCTTCAAAAATCGATTCAGAACGGCATCTAAAAAGAATACGGCCTGCCCTTTATCTAAACTTTGGTTTAACTCACCGCGGTCCATAGCATCCTGAACTATGTTTCCTAGATAGTCTTCTGACATGGACTGCAGTTCATTCACGATTTTTTCCCTGTTGGGAGAATCACCAGAGTAAACCAACCTGAAATAGATCTGAGCAAGTCGTGGATGTTCCGTGATAAATTGCACACCTGAATCCACAATCTTTGAAAGTCGTACATCAAATGATAGGCTAGCCGTTTCATCCCGGACTTTCCGGAGATATGCTTTTACTTCTCTGATTGCCAATTGGTAAATGTGAAAATACAGACTGCTCTTCGTTTTAAAATAATTGAAGAGTGACCCTTTGGAAATCCCAGCCTGGTTCACAACCTTATTCATGGATGCAGTCTCGTAGTCCTTTTCTGCAAATTCAGAGATAGATGCATCCACAATCCGTGACTGCTTCTCTGCAGGTAATTGTTCAAATTGATTTGTGGTTGAAATCATAATTAATTCAATAATGACCGGGTGGTCAATTTAAGTGTGTAGAGACGTATTGTACTACGTCTCATTAAAATCTATTTTTATTTAAACAGGATAAAAAATTGGACGGCTGGGTGCAGCATCCAGTCCCCAATTAGGAATCTGGATCTGGAGAAATCCGAATCCATCCAGAACAGAGTTAGGAATATAAAGTAATTCGGAAATTGTTTTTCCTTTTTCAAAAAATCGATTATGATTGCCCAACTGTCCCCCATCATCCGCTTTATCAATCGATGGTAAATCCACCAATAAATTTTGAACGCCTAAATGAGTGATATAGTCAATGGCATCATTGGTAAAAAATGGTGCAGGATTTTCGTCATAGTTTAGGGATTTTTTATTTTCGTTATTTGGAAGCGTACGAAGAATTAATACCTCAGGTGATTTTCCGGACCACTTTTCAACCAGATTTTTTTTTGTGATAACACGATCCTCATCGCAAAACGGTACGTGGTAATTCTCACTGGTTTCATTTGCAATTTCAGTCTCTAAAGAGACTAAGGACGCAGAGATAAATCCTGTTGGACAAACATCGGTGATTATTATCCCGGAATCATCAATATGACCAACACATTCTGTATGGGTCCCAGTGCAGTGAATATCCACATTTGCCACTGAGACATTACAACCGCCTCCCCTATTTACAGCCCCAATAAATCCGTCTCTTTCAACCGGAATAGCCCTCGTTTGCATTGCGTTATAAAATATCGGATTTTTTCCATCAAATCTATTATGGATCGACAGGTCAATTCCGCAATCCAAGTCGACGGAATGGTCTCGATCGTTATGATGAAGGGTAATTTTCAATTCAGTTTGAATAATCCTTAATCAATGTTTCGATTTCACCCTCTTCCGGAAACCTGTCCAGTGCTTTCTTTGAATAAATTAATTCGCCATCCAGTGTGACTTCAAAAACACCGCCGCCGCTGGAGATCAATTTTGTATCAACCTTGGGAAATTTTGTTTTTAATTCCACTTCCAAACTGGAAGCACGTGGTAAATAGTTTCAAACAGAACAATATTCTATCGACACTTTCATTGTTAATCTCCTGTTATTGCATTTTCAAAGGCTTTTAAAACATCCAATGGATGCGTGTTCAAATTCACTTCTTCAATGATATGAACCAAGATTCCCTTTTCATCAATTAGAAATGTTTTGCGAGACGTAAATAAGAAATTATTTACACCGTATTTCTTTCCAACAACTCTGTTTTTATCCGATAAAAAATTATAAGGTATTCTGTATTTTTCTTTAAAATCAATTAAAGCTTTTTTGGGATCATAACTGATTCCCAAAATTTCAATTTCCAATGCTTCATATTTTTCAGATTCATCCCGGAATCCGCAAGCTTGCTTCGTTCAGCCCGGTGTATTTGCCTTTGGGAAAAAATAAACCACTAATTTTTTATCTTTATAATCTGCCAATGAATGCACGTTACCATTCTGATCGTGTAATGAAAATTCTGGTGCTGGTTTTCCAATCTCTGGCATTTTTCCAAATAAGGGCATGATAAATATTCCTGCTAAAACGAGTTTTTTCATAGAACAAGATCAAGAACGGCAATATAATGGCTGGCACATCCACCAATCACAAATACATGCCAGATTGCATGATTATAGGGTAATTTTTCCCAAAGATAGAAAATAATTCCAAGCATATAAAATGCACCGCCGATTACAATAAAAAGAAGCGAAAATTCAGGAATATTTTCCAACATTTCCTTGATAGCAATCACGCAGAGCCATCCCATGGCAACATAAAGAATCAAGAAAGGTTTGACCACACGATCCCTAAAATATATTTTTAAAATGATCCCGGTGATGGCTAAAACCCAGACAACAGATAAAATTGACCAGCCCCACACACCGCGTAAACTCACCAAACAAAACGGAGCGTATGATCCTGCAATCAATAAAAATATAGCGGATTGATCAACCGTTTGGAAAATTTTCTTCCACTTCGGTGTTCGGATGGTGTGATAAATGGTGGACGATAATAAAACGATGAGCATGGTGGCGCCAAAAATGCTAAAGCTGACTTGTTCCCAAATTCCACCTTTTATGAAAGCAAAATAAAGCAAAAATACCAACCCCACAGCACTGGCAATGGTGCCGATACCATGGGTCAACAAATTGGCAATTTCCTCTTTGTCCCAGTGAAAGTGTTGATTTATTTTCATTATGAAGGAAGATAAACTAATCAGGTCGGCAGCAGAATGGTATTAAATTTTAACATGAATTCACCAGATATTCAATCTGTCGCAAAACGTGTTATCAAGATCGAAGCAGAAGCAGTTTCCCTAATCGGTGAACGCATCGATGCCCAATTTGAATCTGCGGTCCAATCCATTTTACAATGCTCAGGACGGCTGATTGTTTCTGGCATGGGAAAATCCGGATTGATTTCCCCGAAGATTGCCTCCACCATGGATTCCACTGGAACACCCTCTCATTTTGTTCATCCTGGGGAAGCGACCCAGGGTGACCAGGGAATGATCACCAAAGAAGATGTTGTATTGATTGTTTCGAATAACGGCGAAACCATGGAACTCATCCAAATCTTGCCAGCACTCCAGTAAAAAGGTGTAACTATTATCGGAATGATTGGGCGCCGAAATTCCACTTTATCCAATAGATAAGACATTTATTTGGACATTTCCGTTGAAAAAGAAGCTTGCACTTTGGGTTTGGCGCCTACAGCCAGCACGACGGCAACATTGGCCATGGGCGATGCATTGGCTGTTTCCCTTTTAGAATTACGCGGATTCAATAAAGAAGATTTTGCAGAACTTCATCCAGCCGGAATCCTGGGAAAACGGTTACTACTCATGTTTAGAATAGACATATTAAATTGATTTATTAGAATAGCAAAAATAAGGACACTCATGCGACGTTCAATTTTCTTTTTTATTTTTCTTCTTATCATTGGATGCGGGGAAAAACCCCCTGTCAATATTTACGTTTCGAAAGAATTTAATGAACTCTCCAAAAAGGATATTATTGTGGGAGAATCCATTTGGGCTACCACCTGTTTCCGATGCCACATGTATGGTTCCATGGGCGCTGCATCCGTCAGGAATAAAGATCATTTTGATCAACTCGCCGAAAAGGGATTCGATCATTTATATAAAAGCGTTCTCAATGGCATGGAAGGTGAAGAGGGAATCATGCCGCCTAAGGGAACGTGTTATTCCTGTTCCGAGGATGAGATTAAAAAATCAGTTTACTATATTTTCCATTTGGCTAAAAAAGTCCAAGAAGCGGAGATCTTGAAACAAGCTGTTGGGGAAAAAGAGTTTTAATTCGTAGAAAGGGCAGATCCTTCCATGGAATCTTCCAATTCTCGTGCAACTGTCAGGAACGTTTTCACATCCATTTCCTTTAGATAAACGGCACCGTGTACCGCCCGAAGGTGTGGATTTTCATTTAGGTACCAATAATCTCTGCCCAATAATAATTGCAGGTCCTGATGCTGTTCTACCCATATCTTTTGGGATAGATCACAAAAAGGGCCATCCAATTCATAACTGGGGAAAGACGCGTCTCTTTGGCTCAAATAACAATTCATGAAGGTGGATCGAATAATCGCCATAGAGTTTAATGTCACCGGAACGACCAGATCCGCTTCAGCGAGATCAAACCGATACCAGATATTACGGTATCCCCAGATCCGTAAATGAGACAGATTTGCTTCTTCATTCCAAACCCGAACCGCATCCGCAATGGCCTGCAACACTTTATAATGGGTGTCCGGTCCGCTGCCTTCCGGATCGAGTGCTAAAGAAATAACGGTGGGCCTTATTTCCCTGAATTGTTCCAGGATAGGTAATACATCCCGGGTCCGTTCAGGTGATTCTGTAAAAATATCTCCTGTATAAAATCCCAATCGAAGATGGTGAATATCCTGGACACGTACACCATAATTGGCCCAAACCAGTTCTTCCTCGTATTCACGGATCATTCCTTTCAATTTTTGGACTTCAACTGAATTTTTCTCGCCATTATAACAACACTTTAATTCAGAGATAATGGCTTTGATTTGACCTTCTAAGCCCACTTTATCTGGAATATTATAAATCTCAATCAGCGCACGAATAACCCGATGAGCCATGGCACGATTTTGTTCCCCTTGATCCCTCCTAGCCAAGTTATCTAAATAATGAAATACATCCTTATCCCATTTCCGTTTATACCCCTTAGAGAAAAAATCAGGGTAATCCGTCATTTGTATTTTGCCCTTTTCAAAGAATGACAATGTATCCGCCATAATATCGACAACAAATCCATTGGTTACGGATGTAAAACCAGAGGTCATATTGGCAAAATGGTGAGCGTTGCTGGGTTCCCTTATCAGATGAATAACGTGGGGCATCATCCCCAGCATAATATCATCATGGTGAGGTCCAGTATGATAATAAACTTGATCCGTTTCTTGTTTAATTCCCCGCTGTACCTTCTCATGGACTTTGTTAATGATCTCAGATACTGTTCCCTCATTCAAACCGGGAATTGTTTTGCAAAGGGAATCATTTTCAAGATTCTTCAAAGATAATTTTTTCCCAAAGATATTTACATTTTTCGCCAGTTGGAGAAGCGCCCTTTGTCTCTTTTCATCATCCCAATTTGGGGTTTCCCAATATTTGTTTTCAGTATCCTGTAGAGATTTTGCTGCACCATAGGTCAGGTAAAATCGGCTATTGTCTAATCGCTGTAATACCGTGCCTGGATATTTTACATCGGGTAAATTTTCCAGTGAATGTTTGACAATCGTTGCTTTGGCTTCCCCGGCAGCTGTAATAATCACAACCGCATCTTCATTGAAAGTGATGGTTGCCAATCCAATGGTAATCACAAGTCTGTTTTTGCTGATCTCGATACCACCCAGATCCGTTGCCGCCGCAGCCTGGGTTTCAAAATTGGTTTCCATGAGCCGTGTGGTTGAATTATGATCCGATCCACGAACATTAAAAGCAATATGCCCATCGGGACCGATGCCGCCCAGGAAGAAACCAATCCCACCCATAGCGCGGATCTTTTCCTCGTATTCGGTACACCACTGATCGATCAAATAAATGGAATTCTGCTGCGCTTTTTCTAATTCGGATCTTGGATCCCTGTAACGTAGAGTCAGGTCAATGGTGCCATTTGGAAAAACCTCTATCCACTGTTTTGCATCCGCCAAAGGAATTTCAGCACCATTGATCAAAAGCGCATTTTCCTTGGATAATTCAAATCCCTCTAAATAAAAATTATTCACATAATTAAAGAAACTATTATGCTGAGAAGAATCCATGGGATAAAATTCATCAATCTGGACAAATTTGAGCCGCGACAGATCAGGCTTCTTTACAAGATCCAATCCATTTTCTTTACGCAATTTTTTTAAATCAGGCGCATCCCAATTATTCAGCAAATGGTGGGTCCATTTTATAAAATATTCCGGTGTTTTTCCCGTAGGAAGACTAATGACGCCCTCCTGATTTTCTGACACCCACTCCAGAAATCGCAGGGATGTTAAAAAGCCCAGATCCGGGAAATTATCAACGAGGATATAGGGAATTTTGGTTGTCTGTTTTTGATCGTCTTGTCGTTGAAAAAACCGTTCTTCAACAGGTGACCAATTATTTTTTGTCATAAAATATTCTTTACTTTAATTATATCGGATTAATCTTATAAAACATAACACCATCAAATCTTGGTTCTCCATCCTTAAATAAATAATCCAAAAAATTCACATTAACTGTTTTTCCAAATTCTGATGATGCATGAATCAAATTTATTTGATCAATTAAATATCCCTCGTGGGCAATTACAATTCCCATTTTGAAATAACTCCGTTTTACAAAAGCAATACCGCAAACAGATGGTAAATTCATCATAAGGGTTTTCTTTACATTACCAGTTGGAATAAAGTGAATTGTTTCATTCGACGACCAATTCAGGTCTAAAAATTCTGATCCATCGTCTTTCTTATTCAACTCAATCTCAACTTTTTCCAATTCATTTTCAGATGCGACGGATAATGTAATATCCACCGTCCGTTCATGATGCAAAATCCGATCAGACGTATAATGCCATCGGGATTTGTAAGTCGGCTTCTTTTCCCCATTTTCATCCATTTTATAATGAATATCCACCATGGCATCTCGTGCGTTCTGCCAAGTATAACTTTCTGCAAAGGCCAGAGTTGTGAGTACATGAACTGTACAGTCGGATGAATCAGCCCGAAGCAGCGGATCAGTATCTTTTCCCGATTCTTCGCCAAGACAAAATAATCCGTAAGGTGTACCCACCCGCCAGAGATTTAACGCTTTTATTCTCTCATGATAGTTGGGGAATCTTTCCTGAAATTGGGGAAGATAGGACTCAAATTCTATCTCTGAAAGGGTCCATGGATCCGGGATAGACTCCACCCAAGCAAAGGGATCCACTTGTCTTCCGCAACCGCTAATACAGAAAATAATCATCAATAAGTATTTTAGAATTTTCATTTTAAATTGGAAAATATCTTTCATGGAACTATCAGGAAATTAAGGGGGAAACCATTCATTATTCGTTTAGAATCATAGGTGAAATCACCATAATTTTAAACTTAATGATCAACGGAATTCAATGAACCAGCACCCTCCTTTCTCATCCCTAAAATGACGAAACACTCTTTAATAGACTTAATAAAAAACAAACCATTATTTGAGTCTATTGCCGACCAGTTTGGGACACCTCTTTATCTATATTCCAAGGAACGGCTAGTTCAAAATATTAAAACTCTTGATAATGCCCTCAATGAGAATTTTGATACATATCATATTTGCTATACTATCAAAGCCAATAGCAATCCACATTTAATCAAAACACTAAAAACAACAATTCAATCCCTTGGGGCAGATTGTGCGAGTCCCGGTGAAATATATGTAGCAGGAAAAGGTGGGATTAAGGGGCATGAATGTATTTATACTGGGAATTATGAATCTCCGGATGATCTAAAGTACGCCCTTGAAAAAGGAGCCCATATAAATCTGGATGATATTTCGTCATTTCATCGCATGAAGAAAATTGGTATCCCTGATGATATTGCATTTCGCCTAAATCCCGGTTTTGGAAGAGGCGCCTTTTCCCAAATTATAACCGGGGGTGAAAATTCAAAATTTGGTGTTCCCCATTATGATATTGTGAAAGCATACCAACTCGCCAAGGAATCCGGGATTTCAAAATTTGGGATCCAATGTATGACCGGGTCCGGTGTGCTGGATCCTGACTATTACCCGAAACTCATCCAGGACATTTTAAAAACAGTTGGATTACTTAAAGATGAATTAGACATCCATATGGATTATATCAGTTTGGGCGGGGGATATGGAATTCCTTACCATGATGATGAAATACCCTTGGATTTCAATCACGTTTTTGAAAATGTGGCAAATAATTTTCATGCCTACTTTGATGAACGGAATGAACAAAAGCCCGCTCTGTGGATCGAACCTGGAAAATCGGTCGTTGGTGATGCAGGAATTTTGCTCACTCGGGTTACTGGGATGAAAGCAAGTTATAAATCCTATATTGGTGTGGACGCTGGAATGGAAACCCTAATGCGTCCGGCATTATATGGTGCTTATCATCGTATTTATAAAGTGGGGGATCCGGATGCACCCACAACCCAAAAAGTCGATATTACGGGTCAGATTTGTGAGAATACAGATCGACTTGCCATAGACAGACCTTTTCCTGAAGTCAAGGAAGGGGATTTAATTGCGATCATGGATACTGGAGCCTATTCATTTTCCATGTCTCATCAATTTTGTACACGACCCAAAGTGGCAGAAGTCTTGATTGATGGTGAAAAAGGAACCCTGATCAGAAAGCGGGAAACTGTTGAAGATATTTTTCAGAATTGTTATTAATAATTTGGAATTAAAATGGTGATTCCTAGACGAAATCGGGGAAAGTTCCATCATCAAAACACTGAGTATGGTGAATCCAATTTGGGGAATAAACTGGAAATATTTCTCCCCGATACAACCGAATCAAACATTTTAATATTGGCAGGAATCCACGGTGATGAACCGGAATCTATTGTTTTTCTGTCGGAAGCGTTGCGCTCCATTCCACCCGATGAATTAAAAAATCCAGTCATTTTATGTGCAAACCCAGATGGAATACTTCGTGGCACTCGAGCTAATGCAAATGGCGTTGATCTTAATCGGAATTTCCCCGTAGAAAACTGGACTGATAATCCCGTGTTCTATCGCATTAAATCAGGTGAACCCCAGGATATTGAATTGAGTACCGGAACAGAACCTGGATCCGAACTGGAAACAAAAGCTATTCTGAAAATCATTGATGAGATAAAACCACAATCCATTATATCTTTTCATTCAGCGCTTGATTGTATCGAAGATCCAAATAACACAGAACTGGGACAATGGATCGCATCAGAAACAGGGATTCCCCTGGTGGATGATGTGGGGTATCCCACACCGGGTTCTTTTGGAACCTGGGCTAAGGAGAATTCGATTCCATTGATCACATTTGAAGTTCCACTAATGCCATTGACGCAAATGATCACGAATTATGTCCCAACATTGATTCAATTGCTCCGTAACAATCATCTGCCCGTTTAAAATGAAAGTTACACTTATCACAATAACTCTATTAATTTTATCTGAAATGATTTTTTGTCAAGATCATCCAGGAATTCACCAATCTCAATTGGAATACTATAACCAGAATTATATACTTCCGGAATTGGACAATTCCGGTACTATTAGACCAAAAGTTGCACAAGATCGGGTTCCATCTCGAGAAGTGTTTGGCTATCACCCCTATTGGATGGGGACTTCTTGGCAGAATTATAATTTTGATCTCATCTCTACCCTGGCCTATTTCAGCGCTGAAGCAAATACGGATGGTAGTCTGGGAAATCTTCACGGATGGCCCACCACCAGTTTGATCAACGAAGCGCATGCGCGCGGCACAGATGTAGTCCTATGTGTCACACTTTTTAGCAACAGTGGACTTGAAACCTTGCTTAGCAATGCCACTTATCGCCAAAATCTGATCAATAATTTATTGGCACAGGTACAAGCAGGAAATGCTAATGGCGTTAATGTTGATTTTGAATCATTTCCTGCTTCCCAAAAAGAGAATATGATTACTTTTATTACAGATCTTACTGAAACGTTTCATTCTGAAATCCCCGGTTCCCAAGTGACATTGGCCATGCCGGCTGTGGATTGGAATGATGCTTGGGATTATAATGCATTGGCTACCATCAGTGATGGATTATTCATCATGGGGTATGGATATCACTGGAGTGGCAGTTCTACTACCGGGCCTGTTTCTCCCTTGACCGGCCCCGGCTATACTCTCACGTGGACAGTCTTGGATTATCTGGAAAAAACAAATTATCAGGCTGACAAATTGATCTTGGGCATTCCGTATTTTGGGTTTGAATGGCCCGCCGCATCTTACGTTCCCGGTGCAGCAACCACCGGGACAGGAGATTCAAAAACATACTCGGAGATGGAACCGCTTGCCCTTTCCTATGGAAAACAGTGGCATGAATCTTCCCAAACCCCCTGGTATTATTTTCAGGATTCAAACTGGAATCAAGGGTGGTATGATGACAGTCTTTCCCTTTCATTAAAATATGATTTTGCCCTTTATCATGACCTGAAAGGGATTGGCATGTGGGCATTAGGTTACGATGGAACTAATCCAGAATTGTGGGAACTTCTTTATGCAAAATTTAGTGGCGGGTCAGCTCCCACTTCTCCCACAAATCTATCTGTTAAAAATATTGGGGATGGTGAAATTCAACTCAATTTTAATGGGGCAAATGGGGCAGATGAATTCATTGTTTTAAGAGATTATCTTGAAATTGAATATGAGAGTGATACTTTGGGTATTTTTTCTGAAAGCCCGATCATTATAAGTGGTTTAACCGAGGACGAATCATACTTTCTTACCGTTTTTGCAAAGAATATTTTTGGGACTAGTAACCCAACAGAAATGCTGGGAGTGGTTCCAACCAGCGAAGATGTTTCTTGCTTAATCGTGAATGGGTTCGATCGAATGGCAGGGACAAACAATACGTTTGATTTTATTCGTCAGCATGGCAGTGCGTTGCATACGGCAGGATATTCATTTGATTCAGCATCCAATGAAGCAGTGCTAAATGGAAATATTTCTTTAACCGATTATGATTATGTTGATTGGATCCTGGGCGAAGAGGGAACATCCACCAGTGCCTTTACAGTTACTGAGCAAACCTTGGTAAAAACTTATTTAGAAAATGGGAGGTTTTTATTCGTTTCAGGTTCGGAAATCGGGTACGATCTTTCCGGGCAAGGCAGTGCATCGGATAACCAATTTTATACAAATTATTTAAAGGCAGATTATATCTCGGATGCTGCCGGAAATAATGTTTACAGTGGATATGGTGTCAATATTTCAATCTTTGATGGTATCACAGGAATTACGTTTGATGATGGTTCCCAGGGTACCTATGATGTGGATTGGCCCGATGGAATTTCGCCTGTGGGAGGCGCTTCGATTTGTGCAAAGTATGTAGGGGTGAATTATGCGAGCCAAGGCGGAATGGGGATCGAATATGTGGGCACATTTGGTTCAGGTAATGTGGATGGTGGGTTGGTTTATCTTGCAGTTGGATTCGAAGCAATTTACCCCGAATCTAAACGAAATGAGCTTATGGTGGAGATTATAAATTTGTATGAATCACAACTGGGAATTGGAGATAAAAAACCATCCGTAATACCATCTTCCCTTGCAATCAATAAATTGTATCCAAATCCAACCAATATATCTTTTACACTTGAATTCTCCTCAGCCTTGAATGAACCTATAACAATCACCATTACAGATATTTTGGGCAGAGTTGTAAAACAAACCACTCGGATTTCCTTTCAAAATAAATCCACTTTTACTTGGGATGGATTAGATTATAATGGTCAACCAAGCCCAACAGGATTATATCTTGTATCTATAAGTAATGGAAAAACTGTACATTCCAGGAAAGTGACCTTATTAAAATGATTCACCGGATTTCCTTTCTCCTTTTTCTCACTTTCCTTTTTGCCCAAAAAGAACACCCGTCTATTCATCAAGAACAGTTGAAACACTTTAATAATAAACCATCACCCCCTGTTGAAAAAATTCATGTTTTAACAGGCTTGGATGTGCTGCTGGAAAAGAAGCAATATGTCGTCCAGGGAAAGTCTATTGCACTGGTTACCAATCACAGTGGGATTGATCGATTGGGTACTCCTAATTACAGGCGACTTATGGCAATGGAGAACGTAGATTTGAAAGTGATATTTTCTCCGGAACATGGGCTTTTTGGGGAGGCAGATGCTGGAGAGAAAGTCACCTATTCGAAAAATAATCTGAACCTACCTGAAGTCATTAGTCTCTATGGCAAAACCCGAAAGCCCACTGCTGAAATGCTTGAAGGGATCGATCTAATTCTTTATGATATCCAGGATATTGGTGCCCGTTTTTACACATACATCACAACATTAGGTTTGGTCATGGAAAGAGCAGGAGAATTAGGAATTCCAGTGATTGTTTTGGATCGTCCCAATCCGATTCGGGGTGATATGATTGAGGGACCTACATTGGATTTGGATTATCAAACTTTTGTAGGTTATTATCCAATTCCAATCCGATATGGGGGGACCGTTGGCGACTTGGCCCATCAAATAATTGAAAATAATTGGATCACACCGCTTCCGGAATTAAAAGTGATCAAGATGGAAGGATGGGAAAAGAATCTTTGGTTTGATGAGACAGATTTACCCTGGGTCAAACCATCGCCAAACATTCCGGACCTGGAAACAGCCATTATTTACCCAGGAATGTGTATCATAGAAGGAACAAATTTGAGTGAAGGCCGTGGAACACAAAATCCATTTAAGCAAATTGGTGCAACCTGGGTGGATGGGAAACTCTTATCTCAAAAATTAAATAAATATAAATTACCGGGAGTTGTGTTCAAACCTGTTTCATTTACACCTGTTTCCATTCCGGGCATGTCCACTAATCCTAAATTTCAGGATGAAAAATGTTTCGGTATAGAAGTAATAATTATTGATCGAAATAGTTTTAATAGTGTAAAAACAGGTGTAGTGACTTTATTTACACTGTATTCTATGTATCCTGAAAAAATCATCTTTAAGGAAAAACATTTAAACCGACTTTGGGGAAGTGACCAATTATTAAGTGGATTAAAAAACGGGAAAGGTCCCTTGGATTTTATTCAATCCATCCAAAACTAAAGCTCTATTTTATTAGAACCATTTTATGCTGAATGATCGTGGTCCCATTCAGGATTCTGCAAAAATAAATTCCACCCGGAACTTGTTTTTTCTGATCGTTTTTACCATCCCATAAAATCTCCTGCCAAGTTTCCCCTTCAAATACTTTTTCATTGATTAAAGTACGAACTGTCCTTCCAAGAATATCTAAAATTGAAATATTTACTGTCCCGGATTCAGGCAGATAAGCAAGAATTGTTGTAGATGGATTAAAGGGATTTGGATAATTGATTACCGGGTTTTCCGGCAATATAGAATGGGTATTTATATCCCAAACAATATTCAGTGTATTTGAATATTTATAAACAGTTCGCCCACAAGCATAGCCTACATTTTGATTGATGAACTGGACACGATTCATTCGACTGCCAAATCCTGCCGAACTCCATGAATTACCGCCATCCATTGTTTCATAAGACGGACTAGAACTATTTCCACCAATCCAGCCCAATGTATCATTCACAAATCCAATACCCTGGACAAAATAATAATTTTCTGAAAATAATCTTTCTTCCCAAATCTCTCCCCCATCCAGGGTTTTCAAAAAATAAATGGGTGCCTCATAATTTCTTTGAAGAGATACATATCCAACCTGTCTCGAAGGGAATGAAATTTTCCAAGCCCACTCACCCTGCCTTGAAGTAATGATCATGGGCTCCCATGATTCTCCTCCATCCACTGTCCGCAATACAATACCACTTGATTGTGAATGGCTTTCATTTGTGAGGCCGACTATAAATCCTGTATCCGGATTAAAAAAATATAAATCGATCAGGCCAGCAACAATTTCACTTAGATCAGTAGAAACCCAAGTATCACCCTGATCCATGGTTTTGGTAAAAAAGGCAGGTCCTCGCACACGGCCCACAGCACACATAACAGTGTCATTCACCACTTGGAGTCCACATATTCCTGCCGGTTCCGGTCCTATAAAATCATCAAAAGGTTCCCATGATTCTCCACCATTGGATGTCTGGTATAATTTTGTGGTATCCAGGGCACCAAATTCTCCATACCCGACATTGCCAGCCCATCCATTCATGGAATCAAAAAACCCAATGGATCGGAAGTGTGAATCTCCCTGATTTAACTGCAATTCCCAACTATCTCCACCATCGGGTGTATAATAGATCTGACCCCAACTATTCACTGCCCAACCCTGATTTTCATTAATAAAATTGATATCATTAAAACGAGATACCATGGGAGCATTTGGTAATGTCACCCACTCTCCCGGTTGGGAAAAAAGGAAAGGAGTGCAAAAAAGATATATAATTAATTTCATCGTTTTATATTCTGGTACCTATTTTAATTTTTCATCATAACGAGTTTTACCATCTCTAAACTAGAATTTTTATCCGGTTGAGCGAAGTACATCCCATTACTTAGTTTTTCACCCAGATCATTTTTTCCATCCCAACTTAAATTCATTTTCCCCGGTCCAAAATTATTATCACCTATTGATTTAACCTTTCGACCCAGGAGATCATATATATCGATTGAAATATTAGCAACATCTTTCATCTCAAGACTAAAGGTGACTTGATTAGAAAATGGATTTGGAAAGGCAGGTTGCAAAAATGTAATAAGTGGAAGCTCCAAAGATTCCATGTAGTCAATAATATCGATTCTCATCCCGGGCAATTCATACCATACATTATCACCGGGGCATGCAGTATTACCAAAATAATCCCTATGCCCAAGAAGGGATGCAGGGTTTTGACCGTATGCATCTGAAATCCAACCAAATAAATGGATAATAGACTCCCCACTTTTTTCTGTCATCGTCTGAAAGCAATTTTCTTCAGGTGGATGGTAACATCCCAATAAGCAGACCCCTATATTGCCTGTATTTGCGCCACCTACATGAGACCCTACGACTGTTTCAGGTCTACCCTGATAAATATTGCCGGCACGATCGATAAGAAAATGATAAGCAATATCATTCCATCCTCGTCCATTCTGATGAAAATCCTGAATCCAGCGAACCTGACTTTTCCCTTCCTCAAGGTCTTCTGCACTGCAACAGGCAGCATGGTGTAGTGTCAGTTTATCAATATAGGGATGGTTGCTGTAAGAATATTTTGGAGGCTCAGCTCCCCATTCTTCCCGGGTAACAATCGTGGGTTTCGGTACATCTCCAACAGCAGGAGTCATAGTACGGGGTGCCCCCGGAATGATTTCAGGATCAGAAATGAAACCAATGACTGATTTAACCTCTATCGATTCTGTAGTAATAATTGTAAAGGAGAATTGATTGAATTCTTCATTCAATTCAGGTATAAAGGTAGCAAAAGTCGATTCTGAAAATTCGTCTCGGAATAATTTCCCCGGATATTTTTTGAATTGTCCGAGTTGATTAATAAAAGAAAATTCAACCCGGATGACAAATTCGCTTTCAATCTCAAGTGCGCCACCTTCTAATAAGTAATCTATTTGAGAAGATTTTCCTTCATATATGGAAAAGGATAAACTGTCGCGAACATTCATGTCCGGGTATTTATCTAAAACAGGACCTAAATCCCCGATTTGTGAAAATAAAAGATTAAATAGAAAAAGAAATTGAAATGCGATTATTCGATTCATTTCAATTAAAAATAAAAATTAATTAAAAATTAAACCCTATTGATAGCCGCTTTACAGCACCTAATGGTCCATAATCAGCAACTGAATAATCGATTTTTATCATTGTAGCTGTTTGCCAAATTCGATAATTCAACCCCGCTCCAAACGTGGGACCTGCAATCGATTCTTCCTTGAATAAAGACGGATAACCCGCTCGCACTGAAACAAGGTCGCTAAATACTGCTTCCATACCCAAATTCAAGTACTCAGAATTATCATTCGGATGAAGCGCATCGATGCCATAAGTGAGTTTCAGATTGGAAGAATTGATTAATTCACCCGAAAGTCCAACGCGGAAATATAATGGAATTGGGAAGGATTCCGTTTCCAGATTTGCATTGATAAACTCAACATTTCCCTGGTTCACAGGATCCGGATCCACACTGATCTTTTGGTCTCGACCTTCCAATTTCATTTTACCGCCATAATTACTGATGGATGCGCCAAGCCTGATGCCATTAAATGGTGTTGTAAATAACGCACCAATATCCGTAGCAAAAGTATGGGCTGTTGCGTGCCAGATATTCTGCTGGATATATTTGATAGAGCCACCTAAAGAAAATTTATCTGTTAAGGATTGGGCATAGCTTAGGTTTACAGCTAGATCATTTGTTGAGAATTTTTCACCTGTCCCTTCTGGTTTTACCACAGTTCTCACAAGATCTTCCGGTGAAGAAAGACTGATGACTCCAAATCCCAAAACGCCAGCACCGGGAAGAGAAATACCTGTAAAGATGTATTGGTGTTTCATGGAAGCAAGCCAATCATGATTTCCAAACTGAACCCCTACACCATTAAGGGTTGCCAAACCAGCAGGATTCCAAAACATACTACTCAAATTGGATGTCAAACCTACACCTGCGTTTCCCATGGCTGTACTGCGTGCATCAACACCTATTTTCAGGAATTGGGCAACTGTTGTGCCTGATTTGGTAATGATTTGTTCGTTTTCATACTGCGCAAAAAGGACAGTTGAAATCAGTGTTACTTGTAAAAATATTTTCATCATTTTATGACCGCAAACCTTCCAACTTTTTCACCCACACCCGGTGCTTCCACATGATAAATGTACACACCAAATGCCAGTGGGAAATTATCTTTAGTAGTCAAATCCCAATGTTCCTGCCCATTATTCATTTCAGTTTCATGATACAATGTTTGAACATGATCGCCTGAAACAGTGTAAATAGAAATGGTGCATTTCTTGGGTAAATGATTAAAGTAAACTTTTCGGGATCCTCTATCTCTAGGGTTTTGCAAATCCAGTTGTTCTAATACATTTGTTACAACATAAGGATTTGGCACAACAGAAATATTATCCAATTCATCCATTGCCTTACTGTTGAAGTATGCACTAGCAACCGTTGTAAAAGTCATGGTATCACTCGCAGCAAATGGTCGATGTGTACCAATGAAAAATTTATCACCGCTTACAGGGGGTATCGTATCACCAAACTCTGGTTGGAAAAATGTAAATTCCCATTTAGGTCGGAGCGGATTACCCACCATAATAATTGCCCGATCTCCGGGAGACCAAAGACTATCGGGGTTATCTCCTTCTTCAATGATGGTTACTTCTTCCTGAGTGGATTCCCTGCCATTTGTAACATCCCAAACTTGAAAATTCATTCTTGAATATCCAAAGGATGGATGCAAGGCACTACTGCTGGTATCGACAACCTCATCAAAGAACCTAATTTCATAATCACCGGGATACATAAATTGATCTGCGCCATTAAAAGGAATGACCTCTGGAACCCAATTCGAAACAGATGAAGACGTCCAACTTGTTCTGGATAAATCTAAAGCTAGTTCTACATCCTGAATGGTAATTTTTATCCCATCAAAAATTGGATTTAATTCTTCGGAATTAAGGTGCTCACTATCAATGAACGGAAAATAGGTATAGGTTATATTGTATATTTGTCCATTTGACATTGATCCTGTTGGTAAACCTCTTATTTTTCCAATATCACCTAGAATATCATAATCAGTACCTTGGATATATTCATTCCCATTCTCATCTGAAACTTGTACCGACTCGCTAAAAATATTTTCCTTTAACAAACCAACATATTGATCTATTCTTATTGTAATCTTCTCTTCAACTGGAGTTAAATCTTTAAGACTGTAGCGCGTGGGCGATTCCTTGAAGGTCACCTGAAATAGGTTGTCCTTTTCCACTTCATCAGGACCAACAACTTCCAATTGAATGGTACCTGTGGATACACCGGAAGGATGCGCAATAAATCCATTATAGATGTTTCCTGGCACATATCCTGTAGAAGGTGACCTGGGAATGACCCTTCTGGTATTTACGTCCAGGATTAGTTCATTTGTTTCTGGATTTACTGTGATAGTTTTCGAACACTCGCTTGGTGGTATCTGCAAATCCACGTCGCCATGATCGTAAGAAACGACTGTATAATAGTAGGTCTGACCGTTAATTACATTATTTGAATCAATAAATGAATGTATCAGCCCCGTATTATCGCCTAAATCGTAGAAAGTCCCTCTTCCGGGATACACCACAGAACTGAGACCATAATAATCATTATCAAGGTCAAATTTTGCAGGTGCACCATTGACCATTTTTAAAGGTTCAAAAAGAAATTTTGTCCCAAAGTCATCCGTGATTGTTTGTTGATCTAAAAACTGGGGATCCGTACTTCGGTAGATCACATACCCTTCAAAATCATATTGATCTGATATAGGATCAAGGGATTCTTCTGCCCTGTTGTCCCAAAATAGGGTAACCTGTTCATCTCCAGGAACAACGGTAATAATAGGTTTTTCAGGCGGTTTAGCAAATTGATAATTCCGTTCATAAATATCCTGTGCCGTAACTGCATTCAAGGTAAGATCATCAAAATCTTCACCAATGAGAAGTGCGATAGAGAATCTTCTTGTTTCCCCTGCTGGCAGATCAATGGGGCCTGAACTGTAAATAAATACATAATCCCCAGCTTGAGTCGCATTTGCTGAGTCAAAAACACCAGGCTGTAAAAAATCATTAAATACGCGGTTATCATCCGAAATTGTAGTTCCAGAAAATGAGGGAGATGCAAATCCAGTTAGCCCGACCATATCTGATTCATCCAAATCGGTCCACTCAAAATTTGGCTCCCCAGGCTCGCGAATATCAAAGGGGTCCCCGGCAGTGGGAACACCATCTCCTTCTCCTTCATCTCCCGTATTTGGAACACCATCAATACCAATATCATCTTTTTCAATATCCCAGTCATTATCATCGTCAATACCGTTACTTCGACTCTCATCTACCATTCCATCATTATCATTATCAATTCCATCAAAAGGATTTCCAGGGCTTTCAAGAAATTTATAGCCAAAAAACCCGGGAGTTCTTGCACTACCGCTGGCACTGCCATCCTCATCCCAGCAATAAACCATATTCAAATCTGTATCAAAAAAAGATAGATCGTCACTCCAATCACTTGGACCACCAATATGAGGGTCTCCCCACATCCCAAATATGACTTCATGAAGATCTTTTTCACTTTTATTGGTCACTTTGTAAATCAAAAAAATGATATCTTCCGCTAAGGGGTTTGCCCATTGGTAATACCGATATTCTACCTGTAACCCAAGTCCCTTTCGAGAAGAATCATCCGGGAAAGGATAATATTCAAACTCTTTGTTTCTTCGATCATCACAGACAAAAAATGCTTCTTCATCCGCATTGGATGCACCCTGTCTTAAATCACCTGGCCATACGTAATCTTTTAGAATTGGATTATACCAATCATCTGCCCAACTATCAGGCTTGCCATCAAAATCACGGTCAATATCGCTGGATGTTGGAATCTTGTCAGAATTAGGATCCGCAAAATAGATACCATCATCACTGTATGCCAATGGCTCCCAAGTCCAATATTCTGAACCGTCTGGTGAACGTTCAGGATCGGTGACCAAACCATCACTAATCACCCGGGCATACCAGGTAGTGTCACCATTTTCTTCTTTTGGATAGGCATCCTGGTGACTTTGTGGAGAAACCGGAACTTCAGCACAAATGAAGGGACCAAATTCATATCCATATCCCAGACCTTCCCAAATGATATCCGTGATCCTGTTTCCCGGTCGAGAGATTGACCCATAATTCCAAATCTCCGACGTTATTTTATTCCCAGTAATTATGGCATATTGGCGACGTAGAATCTGTTCATCTCCTTCCAAAGAACGGGTACGAATTCTTTCTGTCCAGCGATAATACCGTTCAAACTTGGACTGGCTCCATTCTTTCTTTGGACCCTCCTTGAAATCTTTATCCCAACCAAAGGGAAAATCTGCTTTAGTAACCGTTCCCATAATTAGAATCAATCCAATTAAGTAAGCTAAATTCATTTTTTTCGGACTCATAAGTTAATGCTCCAACCTATAGTCACTAATCTTGGAGGACTGTAATAATCAGGTCGTTTATGATATTCATCCCAGGTGTGTACGCCCGTTTCGCCATAATGACTTTTGAATGCTTCTGTCTCTTGGAGTGAGCGATTTACATAGGTATAACCTGAGCGACCCGTATCTGTATAAACATACTTTTCATTCCGGGTGTCAAATACATTATAAACTTTTAAGAATAGTTCAAATTCCAGTTTTGCAACGGGAATCATTTTGTAAAACCTCATATCCAGCGATTTCTGGACGGGTTTCCGGGAACTATTTGGATAAGGGACATAATTCGCATTTGGAATATTTGGCGTATAAGGCCAGCCAGTGCTCAATTTTCCAATAAAACTAAGTCCCCACCCTTTTGGGCCTGGCTCAGTAATTGAGATGGTAGAATTAAATACATGACTCTGATCCCACGATAAAGAAACAATTTTCTTTTCCTCTTCTTCTCCTGTCAAAGCATTGAAAAAGAAAGATCCACTACTGGTGCTGTTCCCTTCAGTTGTTTGGTAAGAATAATCAAGAAAAGCAGACAATCTTGATTTAGGGTCCCACCTTTTTGTTAAGCTGATGGTAATCCCTTTCACCATGGCATAATCTTTATTTAGATAGATTGCATAGTTGGATGGACCATATATTGGCGAATTATAATGGATGGACTGTAGCGCTAACAGATTCCGAATATCCTTATAAAAAATACTGCTATTGATTGCCAGGTATTGACTTAATTGCTGTTGTAATCCGAATTCATACATAACAGTTTTTTCGGGTTTCAGGTCGCCATACCCGATACTTGGAGAAAGTCCAGCACCGAAAATACTTTTCAAAAATAATTTCCGGAGTGTGGGCATTTGATAAAAATGACCGTACGAGAAATGTAAAATTCCTTCATCGGTAATGGGAAATGCCACACCAATCCTGGGTGACCACATCGTTTTATTCATACTTTTAGATTCACCACCTTCAGGAGCAATCAGATCATTGATATGTGTTGTATTTGGTTCGAATGCATCATAGCGAAGTCCAGCATTCATGATAAAACTATCGTATTCCAGTTTATCCTGTAAATAGCCAGAATAAAAGGTCGCATCCTCTGTGTAATAATTATGAGATGGGGACTCATTTTCGGCAGTAATAGTGGGTATCTTATAAGTGTTCCCATCAAATAATACTGAAAAGTTTCTTTCGTTCAATATATCATTTCTGTATTGAACACCTGCCTTAACCTCGTGTCGAGTATTAATCTGGGAAGTAATATCAAATTTCCCACCAAAGGATTCGGAATCCCTATATGAATGTCCCCTGTTAGATCCACCAAAAGAAAATGTCGCTGAACTGGGGCTCCCTCTTATATTCCGAGATGAAGCATAATTTGAATTTGGGAGTATGTAAACATTACTGTCAACTACGGTTACTTCCTGATTCCCAATTGTATAAACTCCGGGTTCATTAATGAATAATGTTATATTCTCATCATCTCCAAATCCTGCGCCACTTATAAATGTATCAGCAGTAGCCACGTTCAATGGAGTAAACTGGAATGATTTGTAGTCTGTTCTATTTACAAAAACATGCCCTTCATAAAATGTTTTTTGCCCAATAGCGTGATTTATTTTCAAAGATAGATTATTATTATTGGATTGAGAGGTTGACCGACCGTCAGGATTATATTTATAAAAATGAGAATAGGATTGAGACTCTCCCTGACTCCCTAAATATTGTGCAGATAATTTGAGCCTTGGTGTTATTTTATAAGTGAGTTTCACTAACTGATTGAATGATTCGCTGGGATTCATGGCTACCAAACTATCATCGCCCCCCATTTGGATATACCAGGTCTCTGTCTCAAAGTTGGCATAGTCCTGTACATCATGCTCACGAATACCGTAGAGATATCCATCCTGTCCAGAATACCTTAAACTTGTATTGAACGTGAGTTTGCCCTTTGTAAAATGGATTGGTCCGCTTAGATATCCTTCCCATGTTTGACGATTCATTAATTCAAAATCATCAATATTGGTATAAAGATTTGTGTCATTAGAATAACGATCACCGGTGTACATTGAAATACTGCCATCATAATTTTGTCCACCTTCCTTAATCTGGATGTTAACAATGCCACTCATGGCATTTCCATATTCTGCATTAAAAGCACCACTTACCACTTTTAATTCCTGTAATGCTTTGTTGGACACATTTATAGAAAGACTGTTTGTAAAAAAGGGGTTTGCCACGGAGATCCCATCAATATAATATCCAATTTCATTGCTTCTTCCACCGCGAATATGAAGTTCGCCACCTGGGCCCTGATTAACACCAGCTTGTGCTGTGAGTACACCTAGAAAGGACTCTACCGGCATGGCACTTATTTCTTCCGCTGTTATTATCTTTTGGGATGATGTTAAATCTTTATGGACCAAAGGACGCTTAGCTATTACCACAATCTCCTCTCCTTTAATCATTTCTTGGGTTAAAGAAAAATTTTGTTCAGATGTACGGCCTGTACTTACAATCAGGTCTTTTACCTTGATAGTTGCATATCCGATATAAGATGTCTGTAGGGTATAGGTTCCGGGAGAAACATTTAAAATTATAAATCGTCCATCTGAGTCTGTGTCAGCTCCAATCCCTGCACCTACTACCAGGATACTGACACCGGGTAAAGGATTGCCGGAATCTTTTTCCGTAACCCAACCGGATATTTTCCCACCTTCAGCAAAAAGGATGGTGCCTAAAAGTAAGAATGTTAAAATCCGTAATATTGTATTCATTGCGTTGTCATTATTATTGATTACTTATGATATCTTATTTGAATTGAAATGGAGAATATGCGTTAGAGCCTAGTATCTTATTAATTTTGATGTGAAATTTGTTTGATTATTACAGTCTACCCTATTTCACAAGCGGTAAGTTTAACAAACGAGAGAAAAAAACAGTAGCGTTTTTTCTCCAAAAATTGAAAATGAATCTCAAATTTGCGTATCCATTTTTCGTGGTTAATCCTTAATTTTTGGAATGAATATTGTTGAATTACCCTACGCTAAAATATTATTTATCAAATAAATTTTATTCCACATGTCAAATAAGTCTCTCATGGTGATAGACCCATCCCTAATTGAGCCGGAAATACAATCATATAATCATATTTCTTCTCGGTCACCTGTCCCAACCACTTATCATTTACCTGCTTTATTTGACCCCAAAAGTATGGATAAAGTCATAGGTGAAACGTGCGGTATTATTTTGATGGGAAGTGTTGCATCTGTCTATGACAAACATGAGTGGCTGACAAATATTCATTCAATAATGGAACAGGCTTTTGCTCATCACATCCCAACACTTGGCATTTGTTTTGGACATCAATTTATCGCCCATATGTTTGGTGGAACAATTGATAGTCTTTGGAATGATGAAAAAAAGAAAGGAGCTAGGCCGGTAAAACTGAATAGCCATTCAATATTAGAAGAATCTGCGGAAGGATATCTTGTATATTCACACCGGGAAGGTATTACAATTTGCCCTTCAGATTTTGATATATCGATCTCGAGTTATATGGTTAAAATTGATGGGATCACTCATCGATCAAAGCCAATTTGGGGAGTCCAACCCCACATTGAAGCGACCGATGCTTTTGCAAAAAGAAGCGGTGTTTCAAAAAAAAGATTTCAACCGGCATTTCTGTTTGGCACTCAGATTCTGGATCGATTCTTAGGAAAATTGAAAGAGGCGCCTTTTGAAAAAAATTAGACTTCTCTTTTTTATAGCATCGTTTTGGATTTTTTCCTGTGCCCCTCATCCTGCATTGTTTAACAATATAGGCAGCCCTGCTCTGAAAAAATCAATCAACAGTTTGATTATTGATTCTGGGTTGGATGTGAATATGAGCATCAAAGTGGCTTCCCTGAATTCGGGCAAAACATTATACGCTTTAAATAGCCAAAATCGCCTCATGCCTGCCAGTAATAATAAACTGTACACCTGCGCTGCAGCATTATCCAATCTTGGTTCCGATTATATTTTTGAAACAGTCATTTACCAGGACGGATATAATCTCATTTTAAGAGGTGGCGGCGATCCTGATTTTTCATTGGCTCAATTAGATTCCTTGGCTCAAATAATATCTTCACAAATTGAATCAGTGGATACATTATTTTTGGACGAAAGTTTAATGGATTCATTTCATTTTGGTGAAGGTTGGATGTGGGATGAAGGTTCGTGGTGGTACGCTGCTCCCATCAGTGCACTATCTCTAAATGATAATTGCATAGATTTTTTTGTTCAGCCTGGAGAATTAGGACATCCGGCTCAAGTATCTACAAACCCAGCAACAAATTATATCAAAATTGATAATCAATCTGTTACAGTGAATGATACGGTTGATTTCCAAAAGTTCAAGATTGAGCGGGACTGGGCTGAACGCACCAATTCATTTACTTTAAGTGGTGAAATTCTGGATACTTCACCCATAGATACCCTGGTTCGGAATATTTATCATCCGCCACTTTTTGCAGGAAATGTTTTGAAAGAAATGCTTGCAGAAAAAGGGACAAGTATAAAAATAGTTTCCATCGGTAATGTAACTGAAAATGGCAAACTATTGGTTTCCCACAAATCCGATTCATTGCTCCAATCAGCCTTAAACCTGATGACAGAAAGTGATAATCTGACGGCAGAATTATATGTAAAAACTCTGGGAATCTCTGATGATAAACCCGGGAATTGGAACGATGGAATAACGACTGTAAAATCTTTCTTAGCCGACTCGGCCGGCATTGATACAGCAGCATTTCGTATGGCTGACGGTTCCGGTGTCTCCCGTTACAATCTCACCAGCGCCGACCACTTTATCAAACTGCTCACCTACATGTACACAAGTCCATTCAAAAAAGATTTTTTATATGTCCTTCCGGGGGGTGGTTTTAAGGGAACACTGGAAGATCGTTTGGATTCTACCGGTTCAAAAATTCGAGCAAAGACTGGGCATCTTTCCGGAGTCAGTTGTTTATCCGGGTACGCTTTTTCACCCCAATACGGACCGCTGGCTTTTTCCATGCTCATGAATGGTTATATTGGATCATCGAGAGATTATCGAAAATTACAGGATGATATTTTAGAGATTTTAGTTCATGATTAAACCATCTGCTCTAAAACCAAATGCCACCATTGGCATTGTGAGTCCATCATCATGGTTAAACGAGCCTGACTTAAAAACAGCTGTTTCTGTTTTTGAGGACAAAGGATATAAACTGGTTTTGGGGGAAAGTGTTTTTTTGAAAGAATTCACATATGCTGGAACGCCCCAGGAAAGAGCAGATGATATAAATAACATGTTTGCGAATCCGGATATTGATGCCATTATTTGTACCCGCGGTGGATACGGTGCAAACCGTGTTTTACCCCTATTGGATTATGATCTCATCAAAGCAAACCCCAAAATTTTTGTGGGTTTCAGCGACATTACTGCTTTTCTCACATCCATCACCCAAAAAACAGGGCTTGTCACTTTCCACGGTCCCATGCTGTCTAGCTTTAAAAAAGGAGTGCTGGAATTTAATTTTGATCTCTTGGAAAATGTCCTCTTTGGAAATGAATCTGTGGCACTACATCCACCATCAAAATTACCAATGCGCATTTTAAATTCCAGTAAAGCTGAAGGTCCCCTTTGGGGTGGAAATATGTGTCTTTTGATCAATCGATTAGGCACACCGGATCAATTAGATACAGATGGTGCCATTCTATTTATTGAAGACATTGATGAATATTTATACGCATTCGACCGTATGCTGGTGCACATGAAAAAAGCGGGCATGTTTGAAAATATTAAAGGTCTCATTATTGGTGAATTAGTTGACATGAAAGATTATGATGATCCATTTGGGAAATCCACAGATGAAATAGTCATGGATGTATGTGGCAATCTGGATATTCCCATCATTTCCAATTTTCCCTGCGGACATGGAATATATCAAGCGACACTTCCCATTTCAATTCCGGTACAATTGGATGCAGAATCAGAATTGCCATTATTAACACTTTTAGAATCACCAGTCAATGTAGGGGAAATACATGCTTAATTACATTTGGTTTGGAATGATGTTTATCGGTGTGGTGGTTGGTGCATTGACTGGCAAAATTGATGCAGTAACGGAAGCAGCCATTGATATGGCAAA
>ENA-ORDI01000355-ORDI01000355.1-marine-metagenome-genome-assembly--contig:-NODE-355-length-32715-cov-4.047062_pt1 | contig 32715 bp, 28 predicted proteins | sample MGYA00248628_ERZ508525 | MGnify/ENA primary metagenome ERZ508525 (study PRJEB26195, sample SAMN05422138) | marine metagenome | isolation source: East of Porto Seguro, South Atlantic Ocean | place... | reverse complement strand
AAAAATATTCCGCCCTTGGTCTGCTGGTCTTGCTCGATGGGCTTAACGATTACACGCTCACCCAGTGGGACGAAGTTCACCACCTTGGCCTCCTTTCCCGATCTCCTCTTTGCTTGCCAGGAGTCGCTAACGCTCAATGTTAGCACTCTCGTAACGAGAGCGCCAGGCTATGGTATTAAAGCCCGGGGGCCTTGTCAAGACAGCGGTGCGGCCCTACTATTTAGCTACTCAAGTTAGCGATTCAACCCCCAGGGGATGGTGGATTTTGTACCGGTCCCTGGACTTCCGGAAAGAGCATTCTGTGGCTACCGTGACGCTGGCCAACAGCGAAGCGGGCAATCGGATTGACACCGCGTTGGCTGCCGAATTGCGTGAAGCCTGCCGGTTGGTGATGGATGACGAAGACATTCACCTGCTTATCCTGACCGGCTCCGGCGAGGTCTTTTCAGTAGGCCGTGAGACGAAACACGAGGAACCGGCTCCTGGGCTGGACTGGCTGGCGCAACTCCAGGTCGCGGCATCACTGGCCGCCTTGCCCATTCCCGTCGTGGTGGCGGTGAACGGCGACGCCCTGGACCAGGGCCTGGAGCTGGCGCTGGCATGCGACATCATCATAGCTGCCGACCATGCGGAGGTCGGACTGCCAGAGCCGCGTGTCGGACTATACGCCGGCGCTGGCGGAGTCCACAGGCTCCCTAGGCATATCCCCATGAAAATCGCTATGGGCATGATGCTCACGGCCCGGCGCATCAAAGTCCAGGAGGCTCAAAAATTAGGGCTGATTAACGAGGTTGTCCCCCTCGCAGACCTGATGATCACTGCCGAGCGGTGGGCGGCTGAAATATTGGAATGCGCGCCAATGTCGGTACGCGCCACCAAGCAAATGGCAATCCAGGGCCTCGACTCCCCGCTGAACATCGCCTTCGCTCGCAACTATTCTGAGCAACAGAAACAAGTAGCCTCCAATGACAGAATCGAAGGCCCGCGCGCCTTCTCTGAGAAGCGCCCGCCCAAGTGGACCGGGACCTAATCCGAGCCTTTGGAACTAAGCCATTATTGCCAATCAGGATTGCCGCCGCGTCTTGGACTCTGGCGGCGATTCTGCGACGACAGCCGTAATCAAGGAATGATTCATGACCGAAGCCACCGCAGTGACCCTTCCCGAAAACGTAAAACCTGCCCGATACGACCTGACACTAACTCCCGACCTGGTCGGCTTCACTTTTTCAGGCAGTGAGAGTATAGACATTGCGATCCTAGAGCCAACGTCAGAGATCGTTCTGAACTGCGCGGAGATTGATATCCAGTCGTCATCGCTTTCGATGGGAGGCGAAACACAAATTCCGACAGAAACGGTTTTCGACGAAAATGCCGAGACTGTAACATTCGAGTTCGGTTCAGAATTAACTGCGGGTCAGGCAACATTGAGCATCGAATTCACCGGCGAGTTGAACGATCGACTTCTCGGTTTCTACCGAAGCGCGTACACCGATTCGGACGGCAAAGAAAGATACCTCGCAGCAACCCAGTTCGAGTCCACAGACGCCCGACGGTCATTTCCGTGCTGGGACGAACCATCGGTAAAGGCCGTGTTCGAAGTGACTCTGGTAATCCCCTGTGAGTTGAAGGCCGTGTCCAACATGGAGATCGTCAGTGAATCCGACGAGGGCAATGGCAAGACCAGGCTTCAGTTCGCCGAAACGCCCATCATGTCCACGTACTTGCTGGCCTTCATAGTCGGCGACATTGCGTGCGTCGAAGACACCACGCCAGACGGAACGCTCATGCGAGTCTGGGCCACCCGAGGCAACGAAGACAAGGGCCAGTTCGCCCTTGAGACTTCGATTGACCTGCTGGCCTACTTCAACGACTACTTCGGAATACCGTATCCACTGTCCAAACTCGACCACATAGCGCTGCCTGACTTCGCCGCCGGAGCGATGGAGAACTGGGGAGCGATAACATACCGCGAGACTGCCCTGCTGGTTGACCCGGAGAACAGCTCTGCCATCACCCGTGAGGTTGTCGCCGCGATCATCTCCCACGAGATGGCCCACCAGTGGTTCGGCGACCTCGTCACGATGGCCTGGTGGGACGATCTGTGGCTCAACGAGAGCTTCGCGTCGTGGATGGGCGACAAGGCCGTCGATGACCTGCATCCAGAATGGGATATGTGGACCCAGTTCCTCAGTCACGACACCATGAGCGCCCTTTCGCTGGATGGCCTCCAAAACTCCCACCCCATAGAGCAGCGGGTTAATAACCCGGACGAGATCGGCCAGCTATTCGACGCCATCAGCTACTCCAAAGGCGGGTCGATCCTCCGAATGCTTGAGCAATACCTGGGAGCGGACGATTTCCAAAACGGTCTCAACATTTACCTGAACAGGCACGCTCACGCTAACGCCCGAACGCGAGACCTGTGGAACGCCCTGGGCGAGGCATCCGGCCAGCCCGTCGCAGACATCATGGACACCTGGACCGGCCAGACCGGATATCCATTCCTGGATGCCGACATAAAAAGGGACAGTTCAGGCATGGAGGTTACGCTGTCCCAATCACGGTTCCTGTACGAGAACGTTCTCGACGGCGATCAGCCCCCTCAACAGACATGGAAAGTTCCTCTCACGATACGCACCGCCAGCGACGCCGACCCAGTTCGCCGCCTCATGGAGACGACAACAGAAACGGTTCAGTTGAAGCCAGCGTCCCACGGCTCAACCGACGAGTGGATAAAGGTCAACCCCGGCCAGACTGCATTCTTCCGGGTCCGCTATTCCTCAGAGGAACTTGAGAAACTGACCGCGCCTATACGCAGCCTCTCGCTGCCTGCCGCCGATCGCCTGGGCATTCAGGCCGATGCGTACGCGCTCACCAAAGCGGGTCACATTCCCGTGACCGACTTCCTCACCGTCGCCGAGGCTTACCAGAACGAGACCGACGCATCGGTGTGCGGAGACCTGGCCTTCAACCTGAACGCGCTGGACAACCTGCTGTCGGACGAGGATTTCTATCCTCGATTCCAGGCGTTCGCCCGCGGCATCTTTGCGCCCATCGGCAGCAAAATCGGCTGGGACGCTCGACCAAATGAGGGACATCGCGACGCCCTCCTTCGCAGCACAGCGCTATCGCAACTCGGCCACTTCGAGGATGAAGACACCCTGGCCGAAGCCCACCGCAGATTCCAAGGCTACACCAACGACCCGTCGAGCCTCGACCCCGACATGCGGGCAGTAGTATTCGAGATGGCCGCTCGGCGAGGAGACCGACAGACCTACGACCTGATGTGGGATCTGGAAAAAGCCGCAGATCTGCACGAGGAGAAAATTCGATTCCTGAACGCGCTCGCTAATTTTGAGCAGGGCGACCTGCTTCAGGAAACCCTGGACCGCACGTTGGGCGTCGAAGTGCGAAGCCAGGACACAATCAGGGTCATAGTCACCGTCGCCTCAAACCGGCACGGCAGAAATCTGGCCTGGGAGTTCGTCAAGGACAACTGGGAAGAGATCAAACGACGCTACGGCGACGGCGGGTTTGCCCTCATGCGACTCGTGGGCATGACATCTCTGTTCACAACTGAAGAGAAACGGCAGGACGTGGAGAATTTCTTCACAGACCACCCTGCACCCGCCGCCGAGCGCACAATCAGCCAGTCGTTAGAGCGCATGACCCTGAACATCACCTGGGCAAACCAGAATCGGGATGAGCTTGCGCGGTGGCTGATCGGGTAACCGCTATCAGCGTTTGTCATTCTGAATCCGCAGATGAAGAATCTGTTGTCAGTAAGGCAACGGCTGCGACACACTTGGCCAGACGCTTCACTCTGTTCAGCATGACAAGTTCAGTGTCCTGAGCGTCGAGTTTGATGTCACTCAGCATGAATCGTCGCTCGAACTTGACATAAACCGCCTCAGCGCAGAGAATCCCACCTACCCAGCAATCTGGATTGCGACCTGGCGAGGTTCGCGGATATATCCAGCGCCTGGAAGTGGGGCAGAAACTCTAAACCGTTGCGTCAATCGTTAGCTGGGAAATAAGACACCTCCGACGGGGCAGCCGAAGGTGTCTTGAAGCGCGCGGCATCGCCTGCCGCGCCGGTCTAACCGATAGTGATCCAACGTTCGCTTGGCACCCTCAACGATAGCCGACGTGGCCGTGATTTGCCGTGCTCAACACGCTGGTCAGTCGAATCTGGACCGAGACTCTAGACACTCTCTACCCTCTGCGCTGCCTGGGATGCCGCAATCCAGGGGCCAACATTTGTGACGCATACAGTTTTGCGATGCCCCAGCTCTCAAAACCGAACTGCGACCGATGCGCGCGACCCGAGGTTGGCAGAGTATGCGGTTGGTGCCAACACCGTCACCCGAAGTTTGACCGGATATTAGCGCCTTCCCTCTACGTCAAACCCAACCCCGTGCACGACGCCATCAGGAAGCGGAAATTCAATAACCTGAGAGCCCTTGCTCCAGAACACGCACCGCTGCTTGCTCGATACCTCGATAGGCGTCCCGAAAAATTCGACGTTTTCGTGCCTGTGCCAAGTCATCCTCAACGATTGAGGTCGAGAGGGTTCAACCAAGCAGAACTATTGGCATCCGAGTTGAGCAAAATCATAGAATCTTCGATGGACTCGCGCCTGGTCATCCGAGCGGTAAACTCGCCGTCCCAGCTCCAAGCCAATTCGCGAGACGAGCGTTGGGACAACGGCCAGGGCGACTTCAAATCCGTCGTCTCAGCCAAAAGCCTTCGCATCCTACTCGTCGACGACCTTGAGACAAGAGACGCAACAATGTCAGCATGCGCTACGGCCTTGAAAGACTCCGGAGCGTCTAGCGTCGTGGGTATCGCGGTCGCCAGAACTCCGTAACTCCCAGCCAGGCTCATTCGAGCTGCCACATTTTCACGCTTTATTGTTCAATATGCGTGCCAATATGTTACAACTCTGCCTGCTTCAATGATCTCAATTTCGCAATCGCAATCAGCCGTTTTCAAGATCGTTCCAGGCAGGCGATAACCCGCGATGGCGAACTAAATAACACTTGGAGGAGAACGAAATGGCAACAGTCAGAGTAGCAACCGCGACATGGACTGGCGACCTCATGTCCGGCAGCGGAGTCGTGTCCGCCAGCACCAGCGGCGCGTTCACAGACCTGGGCGTGTCCATCCTGCGCGGCCAGGACTGAGGAGTCTAACGGGAAAACCAGCCCTGAAGAGCTGATCGCGGCGGCCCAGGCATCATGCTTCTGCATGGACCTGTCCGCGGGCCTGGGCCGAGCAGGAACACCTCCATCGAAGCTAGAGGTCAGCGCGACCGTGACCTTCGAGCAGGTTGAGGGCGGGTTCAAAGTGGCGTCCAGCGCCTTGTCGGTGACTGGCACATTTCCCGGCATCGACGCCGCAGCTTTCACAGCCGCGGCCGAGGGAGCAAAAGACGGCTGTCCGATTTCCGGCGCCCTCAAAGGAAACGTCGAATTAAGCGTCGAAGCAACTCTGGCAAGCTAGTCATCTTGACACCAGAGAACCTTATTCACTAAGCTGACTTAATCGAAATACAAAGGCTTCGACGGAGACGAGTAAGAGAAGATACCCGGCACAGCGAGTCTGGGTCGTCCGAATTACCGGACGACATGGTGAGAGCAGACGCCACGGCCTCCCCTGAACATCCCTCCTGAGCCTCGGACCGAATTCGCGGCGCCATTTGGAGCCGCGACAGTAGGCTCCGACGGCTTCGCCCAACGTTAGCAGGGCGGTCTGATCGCCATTTGGCCGTCGGACACTGAGTGTCTCGTCTCTACGACGAGGAATCAGGGTGGCACCGCGGGTTCCATATTCCAATGCTCAATCGGCAATCGGAAGCTCCCGTCCCTTTCATTGGGGCGGGAGCTTTTTGGTGTCAAGATTTCAGGTATCAGGAAGTCAGGACATGGGCGAAACTGACGAAAAACACTGGACACATACACTGTCTGTCGAGTTTCCAGAGGTCTATCTGCCGTTCCTCGAAAAGATCGACGAGCGGGCGGACCACGAGGTAAAGACGTTGACTCGATTGCTTCAGGATAGAGGCCACGACCCGGGTTCAACTCTGCTAGACGCCCCTTGCGGCATCGGGCGTCACAGCCTCCGGCTTGCGGGGGTCGGATACAGCGTCACTGGCATTGACCTGTCAGAGATGTATGTCAACATCGCCACGCAGACATCCAGAGCCGAAGGCGGCGCCGCCAAATTTGTCTGCGGTGATATTCTCAACCCGGCCTCGGTTCTTGGGAGCCGCCCCGGTTTCGACGTAATAATCAGCATGTTCACATCCAATGGCTACTTCGGAAAATCCGGCGACATAACCATGTTCAGCAAGTTTCGAGAAATAGCGGCAGACAACGCTACGCTGATTGTTCAGACCGTCAATCGAGACTGGGTTGTCAGAAACTTCGAGCCGGAGGGTATGGACACCGCGGGCGGCCTGCGCGTTATTCAGAACCGCGCGTTTGAGTTCGAGACGTCGACTATTCTGAACGACTGGGAATTCTGGGAAGGCTCTGGCCCGGACATCAAACACAAACTGAGCATCCACATGAGGCACCGGGTTTACAGCCTCCACGAAATGATGGAACTGCTGGAGCACACAGGCTGGAGCGTCGCTCAAACTTACGGCACGTCAGACGCCCAGATGTCAGACCTGAAACCGATGGAATTTGATTCAACAGTAATGTGGCTTGTGGCGAGAGCGAAATAACTTCACCTTTGTCCGCTGCTAATCGGGAAAAGCGCGAAAGGAAACACAAAAGATGTTCGAGGCGGTAAATTCAAGGCAGGACTTCCCAAAGCTGGAAGAAGACATGCTCTCGTGGTGGAACGAGAATGATATTCCTCGGAAGTACCGAGAGCGCAACGAAAACTCGGACAAACGCTGGTCGTTCATAGACGGCCCCATCACCGCAAACAACCCGATGGGCGTCCACCACGCCTGGGGCCGGAGCTACAAAGACCTGTTCCTGCGGTTCCGCAATATGCAAGGCTACAAACAGAGGTTCCAGAACGGCTTCGACGGCCAGGGATTGTGGATCGAAGTCGAGGTCGAAAAAGAGCTGGGTTTCAAGTCCAAGCTGGACATCGAAGCGTACGGAGTCGGCAACTTCGTGGAGCTTTGCAAACAGCGGGTGGACAGGTTCGCGGACATCATCTCCGAACAGTCCAAACGTCTCGCCATGTGGATGGACTGGGACGACTCTTATCACACCAAGTCAGACGAGAACAACTACACCATCTGGCACTTTCTTAAGGTTTGCCTCGAAAAAGGTCTGCTCTACGAAGGAACGGACGTGATGCCCTGGTGTCCAAGGTGTAGTTCTGGTCTGTCCGAACACGAGATCGTCACCGAGGGCTACCGCGAGATCGTCCATCCCGGACTGTTCGTGAAATTCCCGATTCTGGATCGAGCAAACGAGTCCTTGTTGATCTGGACCACGACGCCCTGGACTCTGACATCCAACGTCGCAGCGTCGGTTCATCCTGAACTGATGTACGTGAAAGTGCGCCAAGGGGACGACAAAATTTACCTGGCCAAGAGCCTCGTTTCCGTGCTCCAGGGCGAGCACGAAATCCTGGAAGAGATGACCGGCGACGCGCTGGTGGGTCTGCGATACTCCGGTCCGTTCGACGAACTCGAAGCCCAGCAGGGCGTTGAGCATCGGGTCATCCCATGGAAAGAGGTGGCCGAGAACGAAGGAACCGGAATCGTCCACACAGCCCCCGGCGCGGGCAAAGAGGACTTCGCTCTGGGCAAAGAGATGGACCTCGCAGTTATCGCTCCGCTGGATCAGTTTGGCGTGTTCATCGACGGATTCGGCCCGCTGACCGGCAAGAGCGTCTTTGACGTAAACGAGGAAATCTACGACAGCCTGAAGTCCAAAGGCGTTTTCTACAACCTGGAACGCTACACACACCGCTACCCTGTCTGCTGGCGATGCGGGACAGAGTTGGTCTTCCGATTAGTGGACGAGTGGTTTATCAGCATGGACCCAATCCGTGAGTCGTTGAAGAAGATCACCGAAAGCATCCGATGGGTCCCCGAGTTCGGCATGCGCCGTGAGCTTGACTGGCTCGACAACATGGACGACTGGATGATCTCGAAGAAGCGATACTACGGGCTCGCCTTACCCATATTCAAGTGCGAGGACTGCGGTCATTTCGACGTCATGGGCAGTGAGGATGAACTCCACGAGCGGGCCGTCGAGGGGTGGGACGAATTCGAGGGCCACTCCCCTCACCGGCCCTGGGTCGATGCCGTCAAGATCACCTGCTCGGAATGCGGCTCCAAAGTCTCGCGCATTCTTGAGGTCGGCAATCCGTGGTTGGACGCTGGCATCGTGCCATTTTCCACTCTGGGATACCGCCACGGCAGCGACGCATGGAAAGAGTGGTTCCCAGCCGATTGGATATCCGAGAGCTTCCCCGGCCAGTTCCGCAACTGGTTCTACTCGATGCTAACGATGGGCGCGGTGCTAGAAGAAACAGCCAGCTTCCAGTCGGTGTTCAGCTACGCCCTGATGCGAAACGAGAAGGGCGAGGAGATGCACAAAAGCGCAGGCACCGCAATCTGGTTCGAGGACGCCGCCGAGAAGATGGGCGTTGACTCCATGCGCTGGGTGTTCGCCCGTCACGACCCGGCCGCCAACATCAATTTCGGCTACGGCTCTGCGGACGAGGTGCGGCGTCAGTTCATAATCCCCTTGTGGAACGTCTATTCTTTCTTCGTCACCTACGCCGAAATTGACCAGTTCGACCCCAAAACGCCAGCCTCGCCCGTAGCTGAACGCGCCGAGTTGGACCGCTGGATACTGTCCGAGCTTAACCAACTGGTCGCCGAGACCACCCAGGCGCTGGAGGATTTCGAGCCTCAGACGGCAGCCCGCCGCTCCGAAGCGTTCGTGCAATCGCTGTCCAACTGGTACGTCCGGCGCAGTCGCCGACGCTTCTGGAAATCGGGTCTACTGAACCAGGGCGAGAACAGCGGAGACCAGGACAAGCTGGCCGCATACGCCACGCTTTATGAGGTGTTGGTCACGCTGTCGAAACTGCTTGCCCCAATCATCCCTTTCGCCACTGAGGCCATCTACCAGAATCTGGTTGTCCGGGCGGGATTGGGACAGGAGAGCGTGCACCTCGACGATTATCCCGTCGCCGACGAGAGCGTCATAGACTCTCGATTGACCGACGTTTCCAGGCTCGCCATGCGGCTCTCCAGCATGGGCCGAGCCGCACGAAGCAAGGCATCGATCAAGGTCCGACAACCTCTGGCAACGGCGATGATCAAGACTCGCACCGCCGAGGAGCGCTCCCTGCTCGAACAGGCAGGGCCGCAGATCATCGACGAATTAAACGTACGAGACATCGTGGCCTTCGACGCCGATAACGAGGTCGTGGACTACAAGCTCCAGGCCAACATGCCTATCCTCGGCCCAAAGTATGGCATGGAGCTTCACTACATCATCGAGGCTCTGGCCGCTGCCGACGCCCAGGAAGTCGCCGCAAAAGTGGACGCTGGCGAATCAGTGGAGTTGTCAGGCTATGAGCTTGAGCCAGAAGAAATCTTGGTCTCGTCGGACGACAGAGAAGGGTTCGCTGTGTCCAGCGACGCAGGCTACACCGTCGCAATCGCCACCGAGGTCACGCCGGAGCTTCGTCTGGAAGGCCAAGCGCGAGAACTGGTTCACCGCATCCAGAACATGCGACGCGCTGCCGATTTCGACATCGCCGACCGCATAATCACCTACTACCAGGGCGACGAGAATCTGTCCGAGGTCGTCCGCGTTCACTCGGACTACATACGGCAAGAGACGCTCAGTGACGAGTTGCTGGAAGCCCCAGCCCCATCAGACGCCCATTCTGAAGACCAGAATTTCGACGGCATCAAGGCAACCGTCGCGCTGGTCAGAAAAGCTTAAAAAGAGTTATTCCGTCGGTCACACGGATATTGGCGCATCATGATTCTGTGCGCACAGGCGGCAGAAAGATGGCATTGACGATTTGCCTATTGTTTCGTAATATGAAATTAACCCGACTGATAGAATGCTCAGGGGGTCCCTGACACAATCCCAAAAAATAGATCGTTCCGCCCTCCTCTGAACAGAGATTGGTTCCTTCCGTTGGCCGAGAATCTACCGGATTCATCCCGTATTCCGATAACTTTCCCAGAGGTGGGCATTAAAACACCCCTGCCGGGTATTTTTTCCGGCAGGGGTGTTGTCTTGACGAGGCTATCAGGCGTTAGGAGATATTTCTATGGCGAGAATCTTCCGAGGCTGAACGGCTCAAGTGGGACGCCGTCGCCAGATGCGATTGATTCGGCTAGTGAGTCTGCTGTGGCGGGCGCCATCATGATGCCAACTGCATCGTGGCCTGCGATTATGCTGAGACCATCCCACCCGGGCACAGGGCCGATGATAGGCAGGTCGTCGGGGGTTCCGGGGCGCACACCCACCCGGGCCGAATCGAACTGAGCGTCTTTCAGCTTCGGATAGAGGTCGACCGCCGCTTTGATCATATCCGCAATAGCCCCCGCCGTCACAACCTGATCAAACTCATACTCATGCCGCGTCGCTGCCACCAGGATTCTGCCATCCGGTTGAGGAACGCAGTAACCAGAGAATCCGTGGACCGGCGACCGTGGCAGTAAACCGGGCAACCTCAACAATATCCGTTGGCCTTTGATCGGCCTGATCGGAACGTCTTCGGGTATCCAACGAGTTGCAATGCCCGTCCACGGCCCCGATGCCAGAACCACATGCCCTGCTTCAAAACCCCCTGCAGCGGTCCGCACTCCGACGACCCTACTGGCTTCGGTCTCGATGCCAAACACTTCGGTCTTATCAAAAAATCGCACTCCAAGCTGAGTTCCAGCATGGACCAGGGAATCCACGAGGCTCTGACCAACAACATAACCTTCCTGAGGCGAGTATACCCCGCCCAGAACACGAGGGCTGATGTCTGGTTCCCGATCCGACACTTCCTGAGCGTCCAGCCACTCGACGGCCATATCGAGATCGGACTGCCACGCCAGGTCATCTCTCAGAGTTCCCGCCAGTTCCTCGGTAAATGCAACCTTCAGTACGCCAGACTGCCGATACTGAGGGTCAAGTCCGGCCTCTGTCAAATCGCTGGCGAGAGTCGGAAACATCCGCAGGCTCTTTAGGGCCAATTCAAAATACGGCTCGTTGTCATGGGGAACGTGCCACAGTGGCCCAACGACGCCGGCCGTGGCACCGGATGCTCCCCAGCCAAAAGTGTTCTGCTCGAACACGCTGGAGGTGATTCCGCGACGAGCGAGGTAGTACGCCGTGGCGCACCCCATGACGCCGCCGCCAACAATAACGACGTCGGAATGTTTGGTCATGAACTCTCCAAAAAAGAAAAGATGGCGCCGGACGGAGTGGAGCTAGACGTGAATCTCGATGATATCGCCATCGGTGAGTTGGTGCCCACGCCCGACCCTCTGGCCTTCAAATTTCCCTGACATCCCCCACAGGACCGCGTACTTGAGGCCGCGTCCCAACTCCCGATGGAGCTTCTCTGCGGCTTCGGCAACCGTGCTTTCCACCGGTAGCACAAGAGGGTCGGTCTTTTCAAACTCCTCCAGTTTCTGCCTGGGGGATTTGGTGTACACCCGAATCACGTCCAAAGCACGAAAGACCTCCAGAGCCAGGTCATCTAGCCCAACTTCTTCTTCGGCGCTCGCCATCACGATGGGGTAATCTGACTCGAAGGTATCCTCAAGAATCTGATACTGGTCCAACGCGCCGGGGATGTCAGCCTTGTTGCCCATCAGAATCGTCGGTTTGGACTTCCAGGGGTTGTCCTCATCTGGTTGCTCGCCTCGCTTCAAAAGCTGGAACTCCCAGTCCTTCAGGGCCGAGAACACTTCGTCTATCTGTTCGATGACATCCATTGACAGGTCAACGACGATAACGAAAACGTCCGTTGAACGCAACAGGCCGTAAAGCCTGCTCTGAGTCCCAGGATTGGAGATGGGCGGAGTGTCCACCAATTGGATATGCACGTCCTCGTAGGGAAGCATACCGGGCACCGGCTCTTGAGTGCTGAGAGCATAAGCGCCGACCTTTGTTTTTGCGCCGGTTGACTGGGCTAGGATCAGCGATTTTCCCACGTTGGTCGGCCCGATGAGCGTGGCCCGTCCGCCGCCTTCTTTCGGCAGCGAAAACGGTTCGGTCCGACCGCCGGAGCCTCCGGGCGTCGGGCCTTCAAGCTCTGCCATGAGCTTTGACAGCCTGGTTCGATGTTGTGCCCTCAGATGATCCGTGCCCTTGTGCTTGGGCATGATGGACAGCATCTCTTGAAGCGCGGCAATCTTCTGCTGAGTGGTCGTTGCCTCTCGGAATTGACTCTCGACTTTGCGGTACTGTGGTGTCACGTTTGTAGGCATGAGACAACCGCCTAATATTTCTATGCTTGTTGACTTTCCGAATCACGTATCGCCAGGTACACCGTTTCGGGCTTCATTGGCAATTGGCGCATTCTGACGCCAACAGCATTATATATCGCGTTGGCAATGGCGCCAGCCGGAGGCACTATTGGAGCCTGCCCCACCGCTCGAATACCCAGCGGATGGGCCTCGGACGGAATTTCGATGATTTCCGTGTCTATGAACGGCACGTCCATGGACGTTGGAAGCCGATAATCCAACAGAGTCGCGTTCTGAAGCCTGCCATCTTCGTCGTAATCATACCCCTCGGAAAGCGCCCAGCCAATCCCCTGAGTCGCCCCGCCCTGCATCTGGCCCTCGACTTGTGCCGGGTTCACGGCCAACCCCGCATCCTGGAATGTCGTGTATCTCAAAAGATCGACCTTGCCGGTTTCGGGGTCAACCTCCACATCGACTACGTGAGCAGTCGCATTGGGCGCGATCGCCGCGCCGTCGGGAATCTCGCTAGCGACGCCGGAGGCGGACAACGCGCCGTCGCCTCTCACCGAACGCAGGGCCATCGCCTCCCACGAAACGCTCATTTCTGGAACGCCGCTCGCGGCGAACCTTCCGTCGCGGTATCCGATGTGTTCTGGGGACGTGTCAAACTCAGAAGCGACACGCGCCTTCATCGACTCAATGAGGCTAGCGCAGGCTCGCCCGACAGCAATGCTAGCGATATATGTAATTCGGTCTCCGGCGCTGGCATCTGAATATGCCACCGCGTCTGTGTTGGCAATGGTGACTTTAACATCAGATAGGGCGAGGCCCAGAGTTTCGGCAGCCACCAACCCCAGACTCGTTCTGGTGCCAGAAAGGTCAGGCGTGCCCAGCACAAGAGTCACCGAGCCGTCGCCGTTCAGGTTGACATGGCAGCTTGCTGTACCGCCGGGCATGGTCCACATTCCTAGGGCAAGTCCCCGGCCTCGGTTCTTCCCTTCAAGCGGCGTTGTCCAACAATCGTGCAGTTTCACTCGATTCAAAACCTCGGTGAAATTCACTGAAGTGAGCAGATCGCCGTCGGGCATCGGATCGCCGGGCCGAGACACATTCCGAAGCCTGAATTCCATAGGATCAATGGAAAGCGAACGCGCGAGATCATCAACAACCGATTCAACTGAGAAAGCCGTAGGCGTCGCACCGGGCGCTCGGTATGCTGCGACATGGGGTTTGTTGGTCACGACATCGTAGGCGTCAATTTTCATGTTCGGCGTCCGATAATGGGAGAACACCCGACGGATGGCAGACCTCAGCGGCGCGCCTGGAAAAGCGCCGGCGTCGAACACCATCCGCGCTTGAATCGCGGTGATGGTCCCGTCGCTCCGTGCGCCGATCTTAACCGTGGAACGAATCGCGTTCCCTGGCCCCGTGCCTCTTAGAACCTCATCCCGCGAGAATCTGACCTGCACTGGAAGCAACGCCTTCTTCGACAACAAGACGCATAGGCCGGAAGCCCTAAGCGTCTCCTTGCCACCGAACGCGCCACCAAGCTCCGTGGGATTAACCGTGATGTCGCCCAGCGGGATGTCCAGTAGTTGCGCTATGTCGCTTCGAGTCGAGTAGATCGACTGTGTGTTAGCCCACACCTCGACCGTCCCATCAGGGTGGGCATACGCTGTCTCGGAGTCAGGTTCCACGTAGCCGTGATGGACGACTTGAGTGCTGAACGAGTCCTCTACGATCGAGTCCGCTTCAGCAAACCCTCGCTCGATGTCACCTCTATTCAACTCCCAATGTTCTGCAAGATTGCTGGCCTCATCGGACGTTCCTCGCTGGCTCCGGGTGTACAAAGTTTCGTGAAGAAGCGGAGCGTCGCCTTTCATAGCTACTTCCGGCTCCAGTACGTGAGGCAGGACTTCGTATTCGACGTTGATAAGGCCTAGAGCTTCCTCGGCAATGCTCTCGTCGATGGCTGCGACAGCGGCGACGGCGTGGCCGTGGAAAAGGGCTTTCTCGCGAGCCAAAAACTCGCGGGTCAGGTAGAAATCTCGGTCAGTGATCGCGCCCTGCCTGCCCGGATCGCCCGGAGAAAGAGTGGGAAGGTCCGCAGACGTCACAACCGCCTTCACACCGGGGAGCGTTTCGGCTTTTTGAGTGTCGATGCTCTTGATTACAGCGTGAGCATGAGGGCTTCGCAGAACCTTGCCCACCTGCATCCCTGGAAGATACACGTCGGCGCCGAAAATCGCCCGACCGGTGACCTTGTCGATACCGTCCGTCTTGGGCGTGTCCTTGCCGATAACTCTGTGCTTTCCCGACGTCAAACTGTCCCTCCAAAGGCAAGGTCTATGGTGATTGACAAATGTGCCAAATTTTTACTGAGCAATATTGCTGAGGTCTTCGCCGCTGATAACCTTGTCCATCACAGCCTTGAAGATGCCGTATGGCCGCGCCCCTGTGAACATCACGTTCCCGATTACGAACCCTGGAATCCCGCGAACGCCGATTCCCACGCCTTCCTGGAACTGGTTCATGATCTCTTGTTCGTAGTAGCTCGACTTCAGGCGGTCCTCAAGCAGATGCCAGTCGAGGCCGCACTCCTCTGTTATGCTTCTGATGACCTCGAAATCGCCAATGTTCTTCAAGTCCTCCCAGTACGCTTTGTACATGGCGCGGTGGAACGGATCGAACGCGCCCTGCTCTTTGGCGAACTCCGTTGCGGCCAGAGCGTAGGTCGTGTACGGAGTCAGCGTCGAGCGACGCATTATCAGTCCGGCCTCGTCAGCGTAACTCTTGAGGGGGTCGCTAAGCTCCCCTCCTTCAGTTTCGCCTGGCTTCAACCGTCTGATCTTGCCTTCTTTCGGGATGTCGGGACGCAGAAGATATGCCTTTCCCTCCACCTCGACGTTCTCATAATCCGCCTGCAACCTGTCAACCCTCTCCAGGCCGACATAGCACCACGGTCAAATATAATCGTAATAAACCGTGACTTTTACATTCTTAGTTTCGGATAATTCTTCCTGCTTAACCAACGATCACCTCCTTGATCCTGACGCTACTGATGGCAATACTAGCACGCAGATGACATTTTCGGCCTTGCGGGAATGCAAGTCAACGATTCACAGATCGCGCCTCCGCCCCTAACAGTCTCCCACTCCGAGCGAACACGCATGCGAACGCCGCCAACGCGCCCACCATCAAGACCGCCCCGCCGATGTACACCAGCATCGACGACGTGAATCCCAGCGCCGCGTAGGCGACCAGCGGGCCGATGGCCGAGCCTACATCCTGCCATGTCGCGTACATACTCATGACCGTTGCCCGACGGTTCGCTGAGGCCAGAGCTCCGACCGTTGCGTCCAGCGCCGTGATCGACGCTCCGGTGGCCGCGAACGCCAGAGGCAAGAACAACACCGTCGCCAACAGTGAGGCAGGAAACGCCAGCAACATCAGCGAGACGAGACAGATCGGTATGGCAACTAACACGACTTCTTCGCGCCCTTGTCGGTCGCCCAGATAACCGAAATACGGCGCGGCAACCCCAGTCGCCCAACGAGTCGAGATTATCACGCCATTCAGCGTCGCGATGCCGATTGCGACGCCGGCAATCGTCAATCCGTCGGGCAGTTTTTGGCTCAGGAAATAACCCATAGACCCGACCGGTATCCCGCTCATCACGGTGAGGAAAGCGAAATAAGTGATGCAGGCAGTGAGAATCTGCCGACGCTGAAATCTCGTTAGTTCTGGCACCGGGGACACCAGAAAGTTCCAAAACCGGTTTTGTTTGATTAGTTCTCAAGGATAAGTTCCAGGCTCGCCGTCACCACCGCAGTCGCTTGATTCTGGTGATCTCCGACGGCCCAGCGCCGTGCCAGCGCGATTATCGCAGGTATCGCCAACAACAAACCAAATGCCGCCACAGCCAAAAAGCTGACTGTCTTGCCGACAATGTCGAACAGCAAACCTCCCACCAGCACTCGATAATACTGCCGGTTCTCGCTCCGCTCGTGTAGAAGCCCATGATACGGCCCCTATTGGAGTCCTGAGTCTCCTCTAATGGTCATCAGGAATCCGCTCAGACAAAATACCGAGAAGGCGATCCCCCACATAACTCTTGCGACCAACAAGATGGCGAATCCCTGCGCCAAACCATACGTCGCCGATGTGCCAATGGCTATCAAGATGCTGATCGATAGCGGAACGATGATGCCGAATCACTCCAACACCCACGCCGCTAACGTTTTGGAGACGAACCACACGATTCGGTTGGCGCTCAAAAGCACGCCCACCAACGCTACCGACACTCTGGAGAAATCAACGCCTGTGGGCAGGACGTTGTAGATCATGGAGTCGCCAAGAATCGCGGCGCTAAGAATCATGGTCATGCCTAGGACACGACTAGGAGCGAGTCTTAACAGGAAGTTCACGGTTGGGGTTCTTGACAGCCTATCTCGTTGAGTCGCCGAGGAGGCTTTTGAGCCTGTCACGGCTCCGCAGTGTCCCCGCCTCGCCATCGTCGGAACGTTGAGTCTCCAAGGCCAAAGTGAAGCGGAAATCAGAAAGTTGACTTTTGACGCTTTCCATGTCGATTTCGCCCTCTCCGACCTCGAAGTGGTCAACCTTGCCATCGCTATCGTGCATGTGAATGTGCCGGACATTCGAGCCAAAAACCTCGAACGCCTCGCTGACTCCGTCGGAGAGATGGGCGTGGCCGGTGTCCAAAGTAATGCGGACGGCAGGGCTGTTCACAGACTCCACTATGTCCGCCAACTCCTGATAGCTCAACACCACATTCCCAGGAGTGTGAACCAAGTTTTCCAGGCATATGACTGTGCCGGTCTCGCGGGCGGTCTTTTCTGCATTAGAAACGAAATCCGTCAGATGCTTCAGAGCCTCTAACCGGACCGATTCCGGCGGATTATCGATGTCGATTCTGGGCGCGTCGACAGGCCCAGGATGCAGCACGATAGGCCGCGCGCCAATCTGATAAGCGAGATTCAGCGTCGCCTCTAACTCTGCCAGATGCTTGGCCCGTCGATCGGAGTCGTGAGACGCCGGAGCCACACCGCGGTGGATATGATGTATCGAAAGGCTGATTTCGTTTGATGCAGCGCTCTCGCGGACGAAGAGTTTTTCGTCGTCGGACATATTATCCGGCCAGAAAGTCGGGGAGCCGAACTCAACTCCGAATATCTTGTGATCCAGGGCGAATTGCATTGCGCGTCTCGCAGTGCAGTCCCAACCAAAGGCGATTGTTGATAACGCGATCGTGGACATATTTGGTCACTCCTCGTCCTGAAGGCTATTCAGAAACCAGCGCACCGTGGCCTCGAAAGCTCCCGGAAAATCCTGATAGAACCAGTGGCCTCCGCCTTCAAGCTCCGCCAACTTCACCAGGGAGCGAGCGTGAACTTCCTGCATCCTGACCGCGGTGTCGTGAGTCAAAAGAGCGCTCTGGCGTCCTCTCAATATTAGCGTCGGAGGCGTGATCCGCCCCCACGATTCCCACAGGTCGGGACGCTCGTATTCATCCATAACGAGGGGATCGCTTTTCCAGATTCGGCCCTTTTCTCCCCGTGGCCTTGTGAGTTGTTCAGCCTGAAATTCCAGCATTTCCTCGCTGGTGAGAGGCTGTCGTGCCCTCAACTTCTCCAGCACGGCGTCCATCGAGTCCCACACTGTAGGCTCGGCGCGGTACGCCTCAAAATCGCGATTCGTCTGCGGATTCACGGGGTCGGGGTCGATGTCCACAACTACCATCGAGTTGACAGATTCGGGATGCTCCACCGCGAACGCCCACGCGTATCTCCCGCCAGCCGAGTGCCCGACCAAGTCGATATGTTTGAGATCCAGATGGCCGACAAGCGCCCCAATGTCGCTGACATAGCTCTCAAAATGGTAGGCCTCATTCCCTCCCCATCCACTCTCGCCGTGGCCTCGGCTGTCCAGCGCGATGACTCGATACTCAGCCTGCATGGCAAGAGAAAACACATCCCAACTGCGGGCGCAATCTCGAAGACCGTGAAGGAGGACAAGTGGAGGTTTTTCGGATTCTCCCCACTCGACGTAGTGAAGCCTCAGTCCATCGTGGAGAAAGTGCCCTTCTGTAGGCGTCTCAGATATCATCGGGTGGGAAGGTACTTCTTGGGAAATTTGGCGACCACCGAGTACAGAATGTCCACCATGTTCGCCAGCCTGACCCTCGCCACCTGAGAGCAGAGTTGGTAGGCGACGAGCCTGTCGATGCCGTAATCCGCCTCCAACCACATTATAAGCTCGTAGAAGGCGATTCTCGCCGCGTCCTCCATCGGTCTCGCGCTTCCGATGGCCATGATGAACTCGTCGGAATCCACCCTCGGAGTTCCGATCACGCTCCCCTTGATAACTTCGAATGTGAACGTCCCTCGTGTTGGAATCTCAGTCGCGACACCGCATACTTCAGCATCGCCCTGCGCCGCGTGACCATCTCCGACGTGAAACAAAGCGCCCGGCACGTTGACTGGCAAAAACACCGTGTTTCCCGGACACACATCCGCGGCGTCCATATTGCCGCCGTGGAACCCCGGAGCCAGCGAGGAAATAGCCTCTATTTCTGGCGCGGTCCCGATCGTGCCATAGAACGGCTCATAGGGTATCGCGGCAATGGGCAGGTCTTCGGAGAAGGTGATATGTCCATCGTTGATTGGATGTATCATAACCTTCGCCGGCAATGCCGGCTGCAACGTTCGAGTGAACACCGTTCCGCACAAACCGCCGAAGTCCGGTATCAACGCGCTGACGCCATAGTTTCGAGTCACCTCAATATCATGGATCGTCACCGCCAGCGTGTCGCCCTTCTCGGCTCCCTCGACGTAAATCGGGCCGGTCAGCGGATTTACGAAAGGCAACGTGATAATTTGGGTGATGTCGTCATCCGGGGAGGTGATGCGGTTCTCGAATGCGTCCATCGTTTCAATGACGACCTTTTCGCCCGGAGTCACCGTCGCAACCGGCTCATTATATGGGCCGATAACGTATGCGCCCTGACCGGGCTCGGCTGTAATTTCCTGCATGTATGTACTCTCATCTACATTGTGGTCTCAGGCGCTTGGCAAGCCGCTGCGGGCGCAAGATCTGTTTGACTTATGATCCATTTGTCGCGGAGCATCATTCTAACTGAACACATTGTTCCGGCTGTTATCCCCATCCTTGCAGTATTAATGCATCCTACAACGTCTCGATCGCCAATGGTCACCAAAATGGCCTCAATTAATTCACAGATTCGACGGCGCATTTAGTAGCATTCCTGTGGCAATGAGACGATTTCAGCGGCCTTACAAATGGCACAAATCCCTGGAACTTCGAACTGTTAGAAAGGACGCGCAACTCGTGAATCGGCTAGACTCAGTTCATATGACCGATCATGCCAGAATCAGAATCGTACACTTTCGCGAGTTCAACTCTTAGGATTCGACAAACTGTATATCTAGGCTCAAATGTTGTCAAACGCCAGGGCACGCGCGCCAACTGGTGTGAAGGTCGCGAATCGAAGTTGCGTCGGATGCGCGCGGGATATACATTAATGTGAACAAGAATGAGGTAACACGGATGCCATCCAAATCAGAAATCACTCTGAGCGTCGTTGATCAGTCCCCAACCCGGAAGGGCGGGACGCCCAGAGAGGCGCTCACCGAGTCAGTCAAGCTGGCGCAACTGGCCGAAGAATGGGGCTACAAGCGGTACTGGGTAGCCGAGCATCACAACACAAGCTCTTACAGCGGCGCAAGCCCAGAAATCCTGATCGGTCAGATCGCCGCCAACACAAGCACAATCCGCGTGGGCAGTGGGGGCGTCATGCTGTCTCACTATTCGGCCCTAAAGGTGGCCGAGCAGTTCCGAATGCTGGACACCTTCTATCCGGGAAGGATAGACCTCGGGATCGGACGCGCTCCAGGCTCAGACAGGCTCACCGCCGCCGCCCTGAGCTACCCCCGCCGCACCATGGACATCCAACACTTCCCTCAGATGGTTGCGGACCTGATGGGATTCATACACGGAACGTTGCCAGAGGGACACCAATTAGGGGCGATCAAGACGCAACCCGGCGGCCCGCCCGAGACCGTCCCGGAAGTGTGGCTGTTGGGTTCCAGCGACTACAGCGCGAGACTGGCATCCCAGTTAGGCCTGCCCTTCTCGTTCGCCGATTTCTTCGGCAACACGGCAGAATACGGTCCGAAGGTCTGCGAACTCTACCGCCAGAATTTCCTCCCTTCAGAGTATCTGTCAGAACCAAAAGTAGGGGTCGGACTTCAGGTTGTTTGCGCTCCAACAGAAGAGGAGGCCGAATTTATCGGCTCCAGCCGTGCAATTGCCAAGGTTTTGAGAGCTATGGGTCTCAGCACGGAAGGCATCATCCCGCCTGAGGAGGCCGTCAATTGGCCCCTGCCCGACGATGCCATCGCCTACCAGGAAGAACAGACCAAAAGCTTCATCGAAGGCAACCCTCAGCAGGTCGAGGAGGGCATCAAGGAGGCCGCCGAGCGTTACCAGACAAGCGAGCTTGCCATTGTGACCAACTGCTACTACTTCGAACATCGGACCCGGTCCTTCGAGATGGTCGCTGACATATTCCGAGATTCCGAGCCAATAGAATCCGGCATCGAGCAAATGGCCGCCAGCGATTGACGGTCGCCGCATGACCCGCTTCCACTTTAGCGAACACAAATCCGATGTGACCGTCTTCGCCACCCGGTCTAACCTCCCCGACGTTTTTGAATCCCTTGCAGCGGGCATGTTCAGAATCGTGTCGATCCCAGGACCGTCCAGGCCCGCGAATCAATCAGTGTGGAAATCGATGCCCAGAACATGGATGATTTGGTCGCCGAGTGGTTAAATGAGCTTCTTTTTCAACACGCTACAGAAGTCTTCTTGCCCAGTGATTACAACATCACTGTCGACAAAACTCATCACTCGCTGTCCGCCTTCATTCAGGGCGAGCGATTTGACCGTGACCGACACTATTTGAGAACCGAGGTTAGGACGGCGACCTACCGGAATCTCAAGTTCAATACTTTGCCGAGTGGAAAGCCCGTGTGTTGCTCAACATCTGAGCGATAGTGGACCACGGAAGCATCGTCGCGATCTGTTGGGTTTTTTAGACCATCAGTCAGGTGCATGTCGTAGCAGTGTTGGCGTTAAACCGCGTGGTTGAATGATTTGCAGGTCTGTCGCTCAATGTCGTTCGCATTACAAAATGAAAGGAGGATTTTCGCATCACAGACGAACACCACGTTGAAGCATTGAAATGTGATTCGGTGCAAATCTGGGTGAGATTGCTCCCTGGTGGGACGAGTTCCTCAGTGACGAAATCGATAGGACCCACAGAAAGCTGGTCGCTCCCAATGTCGAGCGTCTTTTGGGGCTGCGCGAGGGCGATCTGGCGTTGGACATTGCGTGCGGCAGTGGACTCTTATCGCGAAGAATGGCGCAACTTGGGGCGCAGGTCGTAGCCATCGACGCTTCAAAAGTTTTTCTTGAGAGAGCGAAAGCCAGGACGGTCGAATATGAAGACCGAATCCAATATGCGCTGATGGACGCCACACCGCGATCAGTTTTAAGCCTCGGAGAGCGACAATTTGACGCAGCAGTGTGCAACAACGCGCTCATGGACATGCCAACGATTCGACCCCTAGCCGACTCCCTGAGTCGGCTGTTAAAACCAAACGGTCGCTTCGTATTCAGCGTTACTCACTCGTGCTTCAACGCTGTGAGCACTCAGAAAACGGTCGAACAGGTGGAACGAGACGGCCAACTGCATAGGAAACACTCAGCCAAGATGTCTGATTACATCAATGGCGCAACAGGCACCCGCATCGGAATCGAGGGCCAACCAAGGCTGCACTACAACTTCGACCTTCCCCTCAGCCAAACACTCAATACCTTCTTCGATGTAGGGTTTGTCCTTGACGGCATCGCGGAACCCGTCGCCGATCAGGAAGACGCCACCTCGAATCCATTCTCATGGGCGAACTACACGGAGATACCATCCCAACTAACAGCCCGATTGCGTCTGGTTAACGTGTGATTGCTATAATCGCTTGAAGCGAGCAATTGCCCACATCTGATCTTCCAACACATCAGAAATTTCGACACATTTGGAAAACGCAGTAGATCAACCAGACAACATTTTAATCCGCACTGCAACATCCACAAACGTCGACGGCATCACAAATTGCGTCAACGCCGCTTACGCCCATTATGTGCATCGCATGGGTAAACTCCCTGGCCCCTTGCTGGACGACTACGGGCGTGCCGTCCCCGAGCGCCAAACGTTTGTGGCTATCAATCGAAGGGATGGGGTCGGTGTGTTGGTTTTAGTCAGGCTTCAGGATGCGATGCTGCTGAAAAACGTTGCAGTTCATCCGTCAGCCTAGGAGCGAGGTTTAGGCGGCAAGTTGATGGCGCTCGCTGAACAAGAATCGCGAAAACAGGGTTACTCAGATATTCAACTATATACCCATGTAAAAATGACCGAGAATATCGCTATGTACCTGAAGATGGGCTGGACCGAGACATCGCGGCGTTCTGTGGACGGGTTTGACCGCGTCCATATGAGCAAAGCCCTGACGCCAACGACAACCTAAGATACGCACTGATCAATCGCCAGACGCACGTAGGGGCGAAATTGAAACCCGCCCCTACGCCAGTAAATGTCCACTGCAATATGAACGAATTACGTCTCGCGATCCAGTTCCGCGAGCTTCGGCATCTTGCCTGATGACCTGAGCAGGTTAAGCGCCTGCTTCTCCAACTGCCTCACGCGCTCCCTGGTGACGCCAAGCTCCTGTCCAACTTCTTCAAGAGTCCGAGGGCGGTCGTCCACGAAGCCGAATCTCAAGGCGAGAACCATCCTCAGTCGAGGAGGCAAGTCCTCCAGCGCCTGAATGACATCCTCGCGTGTGAGCATACGCATCGCCACTTCGTCGGGGGTCCAGCCGCTGTCGTCGCGGATGAAGTCTTCAAGCGTCGACTCTTCCTCGCCCACCGGCGTGCCAAGCGAAACAGTGTTCTGTCGCTGGCGCATCAGATTTTCGACGTTCTCGACGGGCCATTCCAACTCGTCCGCCAACTCCTGGTGAGTCGGATCACGGTCATTCGCCCTGGTGAGCTTTCGTTCGGCGGCGTTCAATTGCTGGAGCCGCTCTACGACGTGAACCGGCAGTCTAATGGTCCGGCCTTGGTCGGCCAGAGCGCGAGTCACAGCCTGTCGAATCCACCATGTCGCGTACGTGCTGAACTTGTAGCCGCGGTGCGGATCGTACTTTTCCACGGCTCGCATGAGGCCGAGGTTGCCTTCCTGAATCAGGTCCAAAAGTGGAAGTCCGCGGCGAAGGTATCGACGAGCCACGGAGACGACAAGGCGCAAGTTGGAGTTGGTGAGCCGCTCGGAAGCCACTTTCCCACCAGCTTCGATGTCGTCCCACCAGCGCTCAACCTCACGGTCGGCGTCTCTGATGGCCTCGGAAACAGCTTCTGAGTCAGCTGCGGTCTCCGTTTTTTCAATTTGCGTAATCTCGCTAAAGGTCTTGACTGTCGAATCCGGGAGAAGGGACACATGCCGGGAGAGCGACGATATTCGCGACGCCGCCTCGGTAACTTCAATGTCCATTGTCTCGGCAACGCTATCCCGCGTCGGTTCCTTCAGAGGATCATCCAACGTGCTTCGAATGTCGGCGCTGGTGAGCAGTTCCCAGACAGCGTGTCCATTCGGACCCTGCCCGACAGTTTCGACGAGAATCTTCAGCAGTTCCTCTTCCGACGTCACTTCGTCAAAAATCTTCGTGACGATGTCAGTCTGAGAGGCTGGCCTGCCCTCTTCTTCCTCGAATTTTTTCCGCATCGTCTTCAACAGCACCCATCGCTCCACTGTAAGTCCAAGGTCTAATTCCTGGGGGGCAGTGAGCAGGGCGTGCTGGCCTATCGACCTCAGATACTCGCGCACCGTGTCGGTCGGCTCGTCGCCGAGTTCTCTTTCTGGGGCAACAGGGACGTCAACCGATTCGCTCACGAAGCGAGTCGTTCCTTGCCGCTCTTCCTGGTTTTCTGTTGCGTCTAGGGGCTCTTCGCGATTAATCATCTCCGCCTTCTCAAAAACTTGGGCAGGGCGATGCCTCAGCAACAATAACAGAGGCGTTCTGCTGTTTCAACTTAGTTACAAAATTCTCAATGTAGACGTTACAAGTACCATCGTTCATCATTCCCAATTTGGGCGCGTCATTCAATGACAGCCAGTGAAGATACGTCAGTCATCACCGTCAAGGATTTGGGATCGGGAGAGGACAGGGTAGGCGACCTTGTCCGCATTCGCCACAGAACAAACTGCTACGACCCTTCCAATACATTATAAATGATAAATCCACAATCTTGACAACCAATCGGAGGCCAAGTAACTTTCCAGCGCAGGCTCTCATATCGATTTGGGCTGAAATCCAAGGATTGGGCCATGAATCCCGGCCTTTGAATACGGTGGCCGGAAGGCTCCAAAGTGTACAACGAATTAATCGTCCCACAGTTATGCCCGCCAAAAATCGGAATCAGCGTTCTGACGAACATAAAATCAGGAGAATGACCGAATGCCAACCAAAGTGTTAATCACCGGAATGAGCGGCCTAATAGGCGGATTGCTGAAAGACCACCTGCAAGAACTCGGCGGATACGAACTTACCGCCCTGAATCGCAGTCAGGTGGAGGGCGTGAGAAATCATCCGGCTGACATCGCGGACTTCGACGCCATCAGGCCCGCGTTTGATGGTCAGGACGTTGTGGTGCATCTCGCCGCCTACCTCGGTGCTCAGGATTGGGAAGGCCAGCACGCAGGCAACGTGGTTGGAACATACAACGTCTTCGAAGCCGCCCGACAGGCAGGCGTAAAGCGGGTGATCTTCGCTTCTAGCGGCAATGCCATTCGTGGCTTCGAGTTCGTGTCCCCCTACAAGGAAATTGCGTCAGGAAAGTACGACGACGTTCCCGACAACTTTCCAATGATCACCCACGAGCAGATTCGTCCCGAAGCGCTCTACGGTGCGGCAAAGGTGTGGGGCGAAGCCCTGGGGCGTCACTTCTCCGACGATTATGATATGTCGATCATCTGCGTTCGCATCGGCTCGGTTCATCGTGAAAACCGCCCTATGAGCGTCAGGGAGAACGCCATCTACCTGGGGCATCGTGACATCGCCAACATGCTCCGCCTGTGCATCGACGCCCCGAAGTCGGTCAAATACGACGTGTTCTTCGCCGTGTCTAACAACAAGTGGAACTACCGCGACCTGTCCCATCCGAAAGAGGTTCTGGGATACGAGCCGCAGGAATCGGCGGACGACAATTTCTTCGTTGCCTAAGAGCGTAGGGAGGAGAGCTTCAATAACATGAAACGGGTCACCATAGATCGCAACAAACGCTTACGCGACGACCCAGGCAAGGGCCACAACCGCTGGCACCCGGACGTTGTGCCGATAATCGAGGTTGAACCGGGCGAGGAGCTTCTTCTTGAAACTCGCGACGCTTCCGACGGACAGATCAAACCCGACACCACAATCGACGATTTCGAGGGCATGGACACGAAAGTGGGCCACCCTCTGACCGGTCCTGTCTACATCAAAGGGGCGGAACCCGGAGACCTGCTGGAGATTGAGTACGTCGACGTCATCGCCGAGCCGAGAGGTTGGACCCGCATCCGGCCTGGCTCCGGCTTTCTGCGCGACATCTACACTGAGCCGTACCTGGCACACTGGCAGGTCGAAGACGGCTGGGCGACCTCTCCTCAGATTCCTGGTGTTCACATTCCTGACGGCTCTTTCATGGGAACCGCAGGGCTGGCCCCCTCCCACGAACAGCTTGCCGATTGGACTCGACGCGAGGCGGACCTGGTGTCTCGCGGCGGCTCCGCGCTGCCTCCAGACCCCGAAGACGCAGTGCCTCCAGACGGCGAAGTGGCAATCAACGGACTTCGCACCGCGCCGCCTCGGGAAAACTGCGGCAATGCCGACGCGAAGCAACTCACAAAAGGCTCACACTTGTTCATTCCGGTGAATGTGGAGGGTGGACTGTACTCGGTAGGAGACGGCCACTTCGCACAAGGAGACTCCGAGTGCTGTATCACGGCCATTGAGATGGGCGCAACCGCAATCGTCAAGTACCACCTCCACAAGGGCGAGGCGGCGGCCAAAAACATCCGATTCCCGCGGTTCTCGCATCCGGGTTACTTTCTGCCGCCTGAATGGGCTGCGCCCCGAAACTTCATCGCGACGATGGGCTTCCCCCTGCGAGAAGACGGCACAAACGAGAGCGAAGATCTGACTCTTGCGGCCCGACACGCCCTCATCAACATGATCCAGCTTCTTCAGGAGCGAGGATACTCCGGCGTCCAGGCATACGTGATATGCAGCGTCGCGGTGGACCTGAAGGTCAGCAACATCGTGGACCTGCCGAACGTGACCGTGTCGGCGTTCCTGCCGGAGGACATTTTCGTGTAGCGGGGGAAAGTTATGGAAAACTCAACGCTATTTGCCTCGACGGTCATTGCCGTCGCGGTGGGCGTGTTGGTTGGAGCGCTCCCATTCATTCTATTCAGGGTGAGGTCGGGGTCGGCGGCAGACAATGAGTCGCGTGATATCGGGGCGCTGGTCGAGCGGGTCGGCGCTCTTGAACGCGGCCAAGATGCTGCGGGAACCAGCATACAGGGCTAGGCTGTCAGTTTGGCAGGCACCGGAGCGCGGACAGAAACACTGGTGGAATCTGCCAACGCGATTCGCGATCAATTAGCTGAAGCTAGCAAAGGGTTGACCGAATTGCGCTCGTCGGCAGCCGCGCGACAAGATGTCGAATTAGAGACGCCGAAGTCGATCCGGCGCGTCGAGGCAATTATCGCAGGCACGAACACAAGGGGCGCAGCCGGCGAGAAAATAATTGAGGCGATGTTCTCCAGGCTCCCCGCCGAGTGGCAAGTGTACGATTTTCGGGTTGCAGGCGGTGTGGTCGAATTCGGACTGCGGTTGCCCAATAATTTGGTTCTGCCAATCGACCACAAATGGCCGGCAGTTGACCTGTTAGACAGGCTGGCGGCATCCGACGATCCGAAGGAGCAGGCTATATTGCAACGCCAAGTCCAGAGCGCAGTCCGCAGCAAAGCGATGGAAGTCCGGAAATACATCGACCCTGAGCGGACTTACGGGTTTGGCATCGCTACGGTCCTAGACGCGGTTTACGAGCTATGCGGGGGGCTTCAGGCGGAAGTGATTCAGATGAACGTGGCTCTGGTAAGCCACAGGCTGTTTATGCCATATTTGCTTTTGGTATTCCAATCCGCTCTCCGCAACACGCAGAATGTCGACATCGAAAAACTCAATGCCCACTTGCAGGCGATTTGGCAGAGTTTAAGGGCAGCCGATTCAGAGATCGAAATGAGCTTGAGCCGCACAATTACAATGTTGGGAACTTCAAGAGATGACCTGCGCAGGCATGTGTCGAGTTTGTCCTCCGCCATGACCGCTACTCAAGCCGGAGCATCATCTGTGCCGCAATTTACCCCTTTAGAAGTCAATCTATAGGAGCAGGTCTAACCTCGCATCAGTCTGTGCCGGCATAAGCCAGGAGGTCAGGCTCACTAGAGAACAAAAACTTACCCCAGTAATCACACCGCATCATCGCGATGCCCTGTCTCCAGAGTTCCATCAGCTCGAGGTGGGCGGGCGATGACACTAACCGTTGTTTACGCAATTCAATAATATCCTCGACGCACGCCCTGAAATCTGAGACCCCGGAAAAATCACGAGCCTTGATTCGGTCCAGAACACTCATCGCCAACTCCCGGTCGTCGGTGAGTTCCTCGATGGAGAACAGGCTTCGCGTTTCATCCACCGCCCGTTCAAAATGCGGAGACCTGAGAGGCTCGGTGTATTGAGTCCACGAATCGAGAGCCGGCGGCGGATCGTTGGCAGGGGCATACCACCTGAACAGATCGAGCAGCATATCGTTGATGTCCAATGGAGGATGTCGCCGCGTCGCTTCACGAGGTTCCCGAAAATCGCTAACGTCGATTATCGAAACCTCGTCAGTTTTCGGAGAAATGAAAACATTCTGCGGGCGCACATCCATCAACAGATAGCCGATCTGAAAGAATGCTTCAACCGTCTCGAGAATGTCCAAGAAAACTTGCGACTCTCCGCGAGACGTGTGGGGGTGCAACGGATTGAGACAGAAGAGGTTCATGGGCAGTCCTATGGGATGTTTCCTCACTCCATCAACCACCGAGCCAACTAGAGGAACGCCCCGCGCTCGCGACTCCACGATGACGGTGTACTCATGACCCAACGAGTCCCCGAACAACGAATCGTGAATTGCGGGCCCAGACAAACTCAACGGAGCGGGCGTGTGAGGTATCTCGCCGTTCAACTCGGACCTGATCCTAGCCAGGTCGTGAATCGCGGCCTCAACTTCCTGATGCTGATTTCGAGAAACCAGCGTCGGATGCGGACGCTTGAACACAACGTCAGCGCCTGTATCCAGATGCCTGCCTGCGAACACCTGAAAGTCTGCGCCTTCGCCCAACACTTCTCTCAACTCGAATTGGGCAAGTTCCGATCCGCTGATGTGCATTCAAATTCCTTTGTTGTTCATTGCTGACGTCCCGATCCCTAAATCTCCTGGGAATTCGATCCCAAACCGGTAAATGAAACACAATTGACACGCGAAAATTTCGACCGCAAGTTCTGGATAGAACATTCCTCAACGGCAATGTAGCATGACAGCTATCAGCCTGTATCTGTTCTGAACATGAGAAGGAGAATTCAGATGTCTGAACACTCGCCGCAAAATGAAATGGCCCCCGAAGACGTGGTCGCCTGGCTCAATGGGCGATTCAACGGTACACTGATGGGACAGATAGGCATCAAGATGTTGGAGGTGGGCCCTGAGCGTGCTATCGCCGAGATGGAAGCGCTTCCCGACGTAATGACGATGACAGGCCACATCCACGCCGGAGCTATGATATCGCTGGCCGACAGCACCGCAACCTTTGCAGCTGTTGCGTTCATCAAAGGCAGCTATGTTGACCTGGATCGATTCCCGGTGGCGATTGGCATCTCAAGCCAGATCGTCAGCAACACACAGCATGGAGCCATCCGCGCCGAATCCACAGTATCTCATGGGGGCCGAACGTTGGTTACGGTGGACACCAGAGTAACCACCGACGAGGGGCGGTTGCTGGCTATTGTAACTTCGACGCACTTCGTCCGTAACAGCTCCACGAAGGCGGTCGCACCGAAACGCTGATATGGCTCCCTTCCAATCTCAAGGAAGATCATGCAGATATGCGCTTCGGCACGACAAGGCGTCAATTAGTCAGGGATTTCGTTGTAGAGGTCGAAATTCGCGATGACTTTTTTGGCGTACAGATCGGAAATTTCCTCTGCCGTGTAGCCTAACACGTCACCTAGAACGTCTTCGTTATGCTCTCCAACTCTCGGCGCCGACCCGATGACCACAGGCGTGCGACTGAAATGCCAGAAGTCGCCCGACACTGCGATGGATCCGGCCTGGAAGTCATCAACCTCAACCATTGCTCGGCGCTCCCAGGGGTGCGGGTCTTCGGCGGCCTCTGCGATCGTGTTCACGGGCGCCGCCGTGACGTCATGCTTGGTGAAGTGGTCGATGGCTTCCTTCGTCGTCATCGTTGACAACACTTCATCCATGCGTGCGTTGACAATGTCCTTGTTCTTGGTTCGCTCCGGCCTGCTTGTGAACCGAGGGTCTTCTAGCCAATCGGGTTTGTTCAGGGCGTTGCATACCCGGTGCCACTGGTGTTGGTCTCCAGCGGTAATCAGAACCCAGCCATCTTTGCAGGGATAGATGCCCCCTGGAGCGCCTTCCGGCCCTTTGCTACGGGTCGGTTGTTTGCCCGTGCCGTGGTACGCCGATATTGGTATCTCGGTGTAGCTGTAACCAGTGTCCGCCAGGCATACATCGATGCTCTGGCCCTCTCCGGACTCGACTCGCTCGTATAGAGCGGCCATCGTGCCCAGAGCGGCGTGCAATGCGGTGGTGCGGTCGATAATTGGCACTCCGGCCCGAGTGGGCGGCGCGTCCGATTCTCCGGTAATCATGGCGATTCCCGACATCGTCTGGCCAATCGGGTCGTAACCGATCTTCTCGCGATACGGGCCGAACTGCCCATAAGCCGACACGTTCACCATGACAATTCGAGGGTTGAGTTCCTTCAACACATCGTACCCGAATCCCATGACGTCGATGGTGCCAGGGCGGAAATTCTGCAACAAAACGTCCGACTTTTTGACAAGCTGCCGCAGCGCCTCCTTGCCTTCTTCTTTCCGCAGATCCATGCTCAAGCTTTTCTTGCCTGTGTTGTACTGCACCCAGTACGCGCTCTGCCCGCGCACAAACGGCGCGTGGTAGCGGGTCTCTTCGCCGCCGAGCCGTTCTACTTTGATTACCTCAGCGCCCATGCGGGCCAATACCTGCGCGCATCTGGGGCCAGCCTGATGTCGGCCCAAGTCGATAACCCGAATGCCTGCCAAGGGACCGTTGCCATTTCCGTTTAACACGTTTTCACCTCAATAATCGTGGGCCGGCGCATAATCATGGTCAATTATTCTTGTCCGTTTATTCATCTATCCGCTATAGTTCTCGGAATCTCCAGAGCCGCAGGGCATAGTACACTCCGCCACTCAACGTGCTGCCCAACGTGGCGCCGTTGATAAAGGCGAACACCGGAGGAGTCTTGAGACTGGGAGAGAACACGAATCTCACGTTCCGCACTCCTTCAGGATACTGGATTTCCCCATACCAGAAACCTAACCTCGCCCCGACCAACCCGCCTGTTACGGCAAAGAAAAATCCCGCCAATATCACTGATCGACGCGCTTCTGGCTTCAGGTAGCCTATGAAAGCGGCGCTCGCGCTGAACACGCCAACCATCATTACCATCAGCCACATTGGCGCCACCAGCCCTGGATACGTCCAATCAGAAACGAGCAATCCTACGATCCCAAATAGAACACCAAAAACGATGGCAGATCCAGCCCGTATCGCCACCGCAAGCACATACATTAGTCAAGCTCCATCTAGTACATACAGGTGTGGGTCACAAACCAATTGACCTGCCAAGAAAAGATCGCCAGGACTAGTCCCTGCCTTTTCGCGATAGAAAAACCGGGAAAGCTTCTTCCACTCCGAACCCTATTACCTTCTTGGTCGTAAAATCTCGCTCGTTGGCCCACATCTGTTGCATGTCTGCCCCTTTGTCCTGGAGCAGTAATTCTTTGATGCCCATTACAGACTCGTGCCGGTTTCCAGCGATAGTCGTCGCGATCTCTAGAGTTTTTTCGCGAAGCTCGTCGCAGGGAACCAGGTGATTAAGCAAACCAATACGACGGGCTTCGTCAGCTTCGACAACCCGCCCTGAGAACAACAACTCTTTCGCCATCGGCCAACCGACCTGATTGGGCAGAGTCCAGGTAGAGTTGATGCGTCCGTATGCAGCCGCAAGAAACCGGAATCTTGCGTGCTCGCAACCCAGGCGAAAATCGAGAGAAGAAGCCAGCACAGCCCCACCGCCGTAGGCCAAGCCGTTCATCATACCGATCACTGGCTTGGGAGAGGCGGAAATATCATAGGCGTACAGAGACCGAACGTCGCTGTTCCGGTCCCGTTCCTCGTCGGTAAGCTCCTTAGCGTGGACGCGTTGCTCGTGGATATCGCCTCCGGCAGAAAAAGCCCGTCGTCCTGATCCGGTAATCACAACGCAGCCGATCTCATCGTCAGAGTTCAAGGTCTCGACAGCGTCTTGCAATTCGGAGCTAAGGCCATGATTCATGGCATTCAGCACCTCTGGTCGGTTGAGGGTCAGGATACCAACTCCATCGACTTTCTCAACCAGGATATATTCGTAAGACATAAAACCCTCCCGATAAGCGTGTCCTGCCATTAAGACACGTATCGCATTCAAACAAGCAGAACCTCCGACATTGTATGATCCAGGCACAAGCCGGTCAACGAGCGCTCAATTGAATACCTGATAGCTGACAGCGATCCGCCTGCGCTTGGCATATTCGTACAATACCGCTATCATCCAGCCCATCGAAGCTCAGGAGGTCACGTCACTATGGTTCTGGTAATCGGAGTCGCGGGGTCAATCGCGACCGGCAAAAGCACGGCCTGCGAAGTCATAGTTGCCCAGGGGGCGCATCACTGCGACGCCGACAGACTGGTGCATCGACTCTACGACCCTGGCACCGACGCCTTCG
>ENA-ORDI01000351-ORDI01000351.1-marine-metagenome-genome-assembly--contig:-NODE-351-length-32859-cov-6.106796_pt1 | contig 32859 bp, 42 predicted proteins | sample MGYA00248628_ERZ508525 | MGnify/ENA primary metagenome ERZ508525 (study PRJEB26195, sample SAMN05422138) | marine metagenome | isolation source: East of Porto Seguro, South Atlantic Ocean | place... | reverse complement strand
CCTTTGGTTTAGCAGAAGCTTTTGGTTTGGCAGCCTTTGGTTTAGCAGAAGCTTTTGGTTTGGCAGCCTTTGGTTTAGAGTTTGCTTCAGGTTCTATATTTATATTATCATTATTATCTTGACTCATTCTTTACCTCTTCCTTTTTCAAATAAATAGATGCCATCTAGATATACACGTAAATCTTTATTTTTTATACGGGTAGATTGTTCAAGATTAGCTGCAGTTTGTGAAACTTCTTCAATATTAATACCAGAAATAATTACTTCATCGCCTTTAACCGATACATTAGATTTTCCAATAATTTTTGCAATGCGATTACCTCGTTCTCCATAAAAATTTTCAACAACAATTTTTCCAGGTTCGGCTTTTACAGTTAACGGGAAGTGAGCAAATGCAGTTTTGAGTTTATACGTATATCCCTCAGTCACGCCAATAATTAAATTATTTACATGAGCGACAGTAGTACCAAATGTTGCACGTTGTTTCTTTCTAGATCCTAGAGATTCAACAGTAATTTTATTTGAATCAATGTTTAGTTTAGCACGAATTAATTTAAAATCTTTTGAGGTAGAACCTAATGGTCCAGTAATTGTAAGAAGGTCTTCTGTAAATTGAGCATTAACACCTTCAGGAAGAATAATTTCTCTAGTTAAGGAACTGCGATCAATAGACATATCCCAATAATCTTCCTCCTTCATTTAATTTTTCAGCGTCAGTATGAGTCATAATGCCTTTTGATGTAGATACAACTAAGATTCCGATTCCTACAGCAGGTAGAAAACGTCTTTCCCATAATGAATAATCAGATTTAGCAACAGCGAAACGTGGAGAAACAACACCACATTTATTGATTTTACCAAGAAGTTGTATTCTAATTTTACCACCCAATTTATCATCAATAACTTCAAATTCACCAATATAATTATTTTTCTTCATAGTATTGAGAGTATCAACAATTACCTTGGAAGATGGAATAACCAAACATTCATTTTTGTTTCTTAATTCAGCATTTTGAAGGTTTGAAAAGAGATTAGCAAGAGTATTGAGTGCGGGCATCTATATCACCTAATCGTATTTACGGAACCCTATTTTAACAGCTTGTTCTCTAAAACATTGTCTACACAGATTAAGATCATATTTTTGAATTATGCCAGAATATCTTCCGCAACGAACACATGATCGTGCACCTTTACCGAATTTTCTAAATGAACCGTCCTTATGTCTCCAAGTTGGATATCTTTGTTTAATTTTTATTACCATATTTATTCCTCCACAATAACTCCGAGATTTTCTTTTGCAAAGGTAATTGCATCTTCTGGACTAACTTGTTGTCTTTTTCCAACAGTACTAGGTCGTATCTGTCTTCTTTTTACACCATAACCAGTTTTTTCTAAAGATACTGCTACGTCCATCCCCCATATACCTAATCGAGGATCATATTTTGTACCAGGAATTTCAATATGTTCTTTAACCCCAAATGAAAAATTGCCAGTTAAATCAAAAGAACGTTTGGAGACTTTATTACCACAAGCAGTAAGTAATTTTTTTAAGGTGTCTTCTGCAATTTGTTTTCTTAAAGTAGTTTTTACGCCAATAGGAGAATTCTTCTGAATACCAAATTCACGATATGATTTCTTAGCATAGGTAGTAACAGGAGTTTGATCGCAAATTTCTGAGATAATTCGCTTGGCCTGCTCTATTGGTTCACCAGATTTACCAACGCCAATATTAATAACAATTTTACAAAGTTTTACTTGATTAATTTGACTAGACATTTTATTCAGTTCCTTGTATATTTATTTCTGAAGTTTTTTCGCCAATCACCATAACAAGATCAGAATTAACTTCAATTGTTTTGTTATTGGCAGTAACATCAAGCATCTCTGGACGAGAAAATGACGATTCATTAATTCCTTTAACGGTGCCAATTAATCCTTTATTTTGTCCGCCAATAAGAATAATGAGACTATCTGTTTTTAATTCAATGATTTTCTCGAGTTTTTGTGATGGTAATTCGATTTTGAATGTTGAACCAACAGAAACATTAGTAGAAGAACTAGTTTTAATTGTTCGTCCATCATGAAACGAATATTGAAAAGTATCTTTATCTATAGATGTTTTATTGATTACTTTGCATAATTTAGTATTTCGTTCATTATCTGGAATAGAGATAGGAGTAAGAGTTTTTTTAGATGGAACAAGTCGATATAAAGAATCTGTTTTTGTTATTTCAATGACGTCCATTAACCCAACAGGATAATTTGGGTCTTTTCTTACACGTCCATCAATCTTTACTTGATTTGCTCCAATAATAATTTTAGTTTCAGAATATGTTTTAGTAAGTTTAAGAATATCACGAAGTAATACAGTAAGAGGAATACTCAACTTAGAAGGATGAGGACCAGAACTAGGTTTTGTAACGAATCGTTTATTTTTTCTTTCAATTTGCCAGAAGTTTGGCGACATTGTACGTTTTAATATTTTAGAACCTGATTTTTTTCCCATATATTTCACCGTTCTAATTTTGTTTTACGTTTAGGATCTTTTAGATCCAATGAGGTAACCATAACGTTTGATGCGTGAATTTTAATAGGAGTTGTGCCACCGGCAAGTTTTTCTCTAGTAATTCCATCAACAGAGATCATTCCTTCAGCTAGATAAACATGAGTGATTTTTCCATCAAGATTTTTATATTCGCCACTAAGGATTTTTACAACATCGTTCTTTCGTAGTCGAACAGTTTTTGTATTATATTGAGATTGTAAAGAATCAGACAAAGAAGCACTAATACGTTTAGAAACTATATGTTGAGGCGCATTATAATATTCTTTCATAATTTTAGATCTTTTTACCATAACGTCACCTAAACAATTGTATTTGCAGCATTTGATACACGTGGCCATCTTTCAGCTGCTTCAGAAGCAACAGGGCCTTTGATATCAGTTCCTTTCATTTCACCTTCAGGTGTGATAATTACTGCAGCATTATCTTCAAATGTAATTCTTGAACCATTTGGTCGACGAACTGCATACTTTTGACGTATAATTACAGCAGGAAATGTTTGTTTTTGTAATTCAGGAGGTCCTTTTTCCACTACAACAGTAACTTGGTCACCTACGGTTGCAGCTGGTAAACGACTTAAACGGCCTTTCCATCCTTGTACCATAATAATTTTGAGTGTTCGTGCTCCACTATTATCAGCACATACAATAGTTGCACCTACAGGTAATGCTCTAGTAATATATCGCCTAGAAGCGACTTGAATTTTTGCTTTAGCTGGCATTACTAATTAGTCCTCCCAAGAACTACAAAAGAAACATTTTTAGAAAGAGGTCTACACTCTCCAATAGTTACAGAATCGTTATCGTTAACATTAAGACATGGAGAGATATGTGCAATGATGTTTCTTCTACGTTTTTCATAACGCATGTATTTTTTTACATAATGAAAGAATTCTATTCTTACAACAGCAGTACGACGAGCTTTATTTTTAATAAGTTTAGCTTGAATCAACTTACCTCGAATAGAGATTTGACCATGAAATGGACAATGATGATCATCACAATCAGTAGTAGGTTGTTCAATATTTAATCCAATATTTTTCATAGTTTTCGCACCTTTGCTAAACGATTTTGTGGTTTTCCGATTAGGATTTTACCATTTATAGAATCAGGATTATTAGTAAAGTTAAAGACACAATGAGATTTTGGGATAACTTTTTTACGTTTATTATCAAGAATGTGAAAAGTATTTTTTGTTTCATTAATAACAAATCCACTAGCGCCATTTAATGAAGAATCAGTGGAAGAAACAACAGTCAGAGTACGACCGATAAGCTCATTATATTTTAAATCATATGAAGTATTCAATTTTTACCACTCCTCAATTCATTCAATACAGTCAAAACACGAGCAACATCTTTTTTGACAGGTTGAACTTTACCTTGATTTTCTTTAATCAAACCTCGTTGAATATTAGATTTAATTTGAGAATGTTCAATTTTCAAAGAGGTTAGTTTTTCAAGTAATTCATCTTCCGACATATTTCTATAACTTTGGATATTACTTTTAGTCATAATTTATTCATTCCTCAATCCTTAATATCAGACAGATTATGAGAATCGTCGGCTGGTGCTTCGGCTGGTGCTTCGGCTGGTGCTTCGGCTGGTGCTTCGGCTGGTGCTTCGGCTGGTGCTTCGGCAGACTTGTGTGTAAGATGTTTAAATTCAGGACGGTATTTTTCAGGTAATGCAATAAATACTTTGATTCCCACTAATCCAACTTTTAGTAATGATTCGCAAGATGCAACATCAACAGATTGTAATGCAGTAAATCCTGCTTTTGGAACTACACCTGCTTTAAATTTTTCAAAACTTGCACGATCACTACGCATCTTTCCAGCGACTTGTATTTCTACACCACGAGCTCCATTATTCATAATCATTCGCATAGTCCAATTAGCCGCACGTCGCATTGGCTGACCACGTTGTACAGAAGATGCCAATCGACTAGCCATGATTGCTGCATTAAGTTCTGGAATTTTAACTTCAGTAACGGAAATTTGGGGATTAGTAATATTAAATTTTGTTTCAAGTGCTTCAGTAAGAGAACGTATACCCGAACCTCTTCGTCCAATTACAAGACCAGGTTTATTTACAAATAAATTCAGAGTAGTTCCAACAGGTGTTTTTACAATATCTACACCAGAATAACCAGAATCCATTAATTGATCTTTTAGAAAATCATTCAATGCAGTGAGATCAGAATTCTTTGCTAATACTTTTTTAATCATTGTAGTTTGAGATTTTTCCATCTATTAATCAACCTGCAATTATTTCTATATGAACCAATTCATGATTCATTGGTGAGCTACGTCCCATTGCTCTAGGAATATAACCGGGAATAGTACGTCCACGGTGTGTAGCAGCGTGTATGATACGAAGATTTGAGACATCCAGTCCTTTGAAATCGGCATTAGATTCAACTTCATTTAAAATTAGAGAAATATGTTTAGCTACCTTAACAGGATATCTACCTGCATGGAATTTATCAGTAGAGCGTCTATGACCTACTTCTTTCTTATGTCTACGAAAAGGAATTGATTTATTGAGTAAAATGACATCGTCTAGTAAACTAAGAGCGGCAGATAATTTTTTTCCTTTAATAGTATTACAAACTTCGCGAGCAGCCTTAGGGCTCATATTAATCTCTCTTCCAGAAGCACGCGCGTGAACAACTGGGTCATATTGCTCGAAACTGTATCCAAATTTGGGCATTTTACAATCTTACACCTTAACTATAGAATTTACAAATCTGTTAATGAAGATATAAGTTTTTTTCAATTTCAAAAACCTATTTCAATGGGACGTAGAGACTTGATTTAGAAGCACCAATTCCAGGTGTTCCATGTTGTACTTTTTTATTAGTAATAGCGTATTCGCCAAGATAATGACCAATCATAGATGGTTTAACTTCAACAGGAACAAATTCTTTTCCTGTATATACATGAATTGTCAATCCTAACATCTTTGGAAGAAGAATGAGATCACGAGAATGAGTACGTATACTTTGGTCAGACGAGTCTTTATTTAGATTATCAATTTGTTCCAAGATTTTCTTTTTATTTTCAGAGAGTCCACGAGTTAAGGAGCGTCTTTGACGAGATGGTACAAGTTTTAGAAATTCATCCAACGACATACTTTGTAATTCTTTCATTGAATAACCACGATACTTGAATTCTTTAGGCATAATCTATACCTCCGCAATCCTTGATCTTCTTCTTGCTCTACCTGGACCAGTTTTACTAGCGGCAATTGAACCAACTTTACGTCCTGGTGGTGCATTTCTAGAAGTAGATGTACTTTGGTGTGGACTTTGATGTCTACCTCCGCCGAATGGGTGATAATGAGATCCCATCGCTACACCTCGAACTTTAGGATGGAGATGTCCAAAAGCTTGAGCAAAACGTGCTTTATTACCTGCTTTTAAGAATGGTTTCTCTTTAAATCCAGCAGCAGACATTGCACCGATAGTTGCACGGCAGTTTGTTTTAACAACAATACTTTTTCCTGAACGCAATCTAATGATAGAACCACCATCTGCAGTTTTGCTATATAGTAATGCAGAAGTACCTGCACTTTTTGCCATTTTTCCACCGTCTCCAAATGTCCGTTCGATATTACAAATAGAAGTTCCTTCAGGTATATCACGTAATGGAAGAATATTACCGTCTTGGATTTCAGAACTAGAACCAATAGAAATTTCTTGGTTTACTCGAAGGCCATTAACAGCAGGAAGATAAGAGATTTTATCATTAAATACAATTTTAGCAAGTGGGACAGATCGACCTCGTTCATGTAACAGGTCTTTTACTATACCAGTAACAGTATTATTAGAATCAAGAAATGGATAAGATGCAGGTGCAATTTTACCTTTATTATGACTCCTATATCGCATTCCTCCATCGCCACGACGTTGAACAAGGATTCGTTTACCCATTCTACATAACACCTAATTTTGTAGCAAGATCGAGCGCAGAATCATTATCGCCAAAAGTTACAAATGCTTTCTTACCTTGAATAGTCTGAGTAGTATTGATTGCTTTCACATTAACCTCATATAAGATACTAAGTGCTTGTTTTATAGTGTTTTTGGTTGAATCATTGCTAACAATAAAAACTAACTTATTTTCTTTTTCAATACGATCAAATGTATTTTCAGTTACATATGGTCGAATAATTATTGATGCAGCTTGATCAGGACGCATTAAGTTTCACCGATTTTAGAATATTGCTTGATAGATTAGAGAATGAATTTTTTGTCCAGATAACAAGTCGTCCAGCTTCAGTTCCAGGAGCTAAATCTAAGACATTAAGGTTTTTTGCTTTAACTAAATCAACGCCTAATAGATTTTCACATGCATCGCCTATTCCTAAGTCATTAGAACAAACAATTAATGGTCCTTTCTTAATTTTTCTTGAACGTCCACGTAATCTTGATTTTCCTGAACGTAAACGTACATCAGATAATCTTTCAAGTTCATTAGAAAAACCAAGGTTAATCAGAGTAAGGCGAATATCTTTAGTTCGATTCACTGATTCAATATCATCAATTATAATCAAAGGAAGATTAAGTAGATTGTCAATTCTGTGACCACGATTAATGACAAATTCCCGATTCATAGAAGCAGAAATAGCAGACATAAGAGCAGACGTATTTTCTTTTTTATTTAATTTTTGATAGATATTTTTCTCACTACGTGGTGGATGTGGATTACGACCGCCTTTAACACCGGCAACTCCTGCAGCACTACCTCCTCTAGGTCCACTATGGGATTTAATACGACCAATTCTAGAGATGCCTCGACCTGTATTCCATGATTCGCTACTAGAGCGTTCTCCAGCAAGTGGATCAGTTCCTTTAGGAATTCTACTATGAGATTGAATTGCAAGAACTGCTCTTTTAATCAATCTAGGATTATACGGAGTTGTGAAAACTAATGGAACCTGGATTTTTTCCACTTCTTCTCCATCTAAATTATAAACAGGCAACATCATTCTAATTCGCCTTTCTGTGTACTGAGTTTTAGAACTTTAGGAACGTCTAATTTTTGACCTTTTGATCTAATTGGATATCGAAGTATAACGGGTCGTTTGATAGGACCTGGTAATGAGCCTTTAATGATGATGTAGTCTTCAGGTACTAAACCGAAATGGGTGAAACCGCCATCAGGATTAACACTTTGTTCTTTTTCATTTGCAATAAAAAGAACTTTCTTATTAAATTCAGTTCGTTGATGAAAACCCATTTGTCCAGCACGAGGAACTGTATACATAACATTTGCTGGACTCCAGGCACCAATAGTACCAACTTCTCGAACAGTTTTTCGAGATTTATGTTGTTTCTTTTTTATACCGAATCGTTTTACAGGTCCTTGCCAGCCTTTGCCTTTTGTAACACCAAGTGCATCGACCAACATTCCAGGTTTTATAATATCAGAAACAGTAATTTTCTTTCCTAAATTGTTTTTAATATATTCAAATTGATCTTCTAACGTAATGCCTCCAAGTCCAATTTCAAACAAATATGGTTTAATTTGAGATAGACCTGCTTGCTTAGGAGGTACAGAAACAATTGCACAAAGTTTATTCAAAGATTCAAGATTATCTTTGATTTTACTAACTTTAGAATCGTAATCAGAATTTAATTTTTGTTTTCTTGATATTTCTTTAGGAAGTTGTTTTGCATATACTTCACTAAAAACTAGAAGTCCATCAAGACTATTTTTGTATGCTCGTAAACCGACAATAGTCATTGGAGCGCAAGACAAAACAGTAGCGTGGTTAAAGATAGGTTTTCCAAAGGTAGGAGATTTATCTACATTATCAACAGTCAGAACATTCATAGAACCGACCTTGAAACCCATAAAACCAAGCAAAGTAGGTTCTTCTGATTTAACATCAGGCCAATTTCGAATTCTTGCATTTAGAGTACCATGTCTACCTCTTGGCCTAAATGCCAAGGAACCGCGTCTTGGAGCTGAATGTTTTCTACCCATATTGAATCACTTTGATTAAAATAGAATAAACGTGAATTGATTTTTAAGCATTGTGATTTTAGATCCTATAATTTAGATTTATTCGATTAATTTCCATATATAATGACCCGAATAACCACTAACTCGTGTGATACGGTTTTTTGATTCAAGATCGTGAAGGAATTTATTAGCAACTGACGCATTAACCTTCAATATTCTTGATGTTTCGTATAAAGTAATAGCTTTAGTACTGCCAAAGACTTCTTTGAGTTTATTATCGTCAATGTTAGGCATTGATAATCCATAACTGATATCTTCTATCGATTTCTCCTTTGGTTTATTACTCGATTTAGTATCAGATTTCTCCTTTGGTTTGTTCCAGTTTGACTTATTAGATTTTTTTGTTTCTGACATATATACAATATATCTAAAAACATAGTAAGATAAACTTTACCACAATTAAAAAAGACTAGATTAATAATATTTGAGAGTTATTGGATATGTGTGGATTATAACATAGTTGCACAAGCGTATGAAGATATGGAAAAGACTAGGAAGAGATTAGAACTTTTAGAGATTTTATCAGGTCTTTTCAAAAATACATCGTCAAAAGTTATTGAGAGAGTAATATATCTAACACAAGGTAAAATAAAACCAGATTTTTATGGAATAGAATTAGGAATGTCAGATAAATTAGTAATAAAAGTATTAGAGAAATCTACGTCGATGTCTAAAAATAGGATACAAGAAGAGTATAAGAAAACGGGAGATTTAGGAGAAGTAACAAAGATTGCATTATCAAATAAAGTACAAACTACATTAGTAAAAGATAGATTAACAGTAGAAAGAGTTTATAGTACATTTGAAGATATTGCAAATACTACTGGACATGGATCGGTAGATATAAAAATTGCACATTTATCAGGGCTATTATCTGATTGCACGCCACTTGAAGGAAAATACATTATAAGAACACTTACTGGAATACTAAGATTAGGAATAGCAGATTATACTGTTTTAGATGCATTAGCTGTTACATATACTGGTGATAAGAAAAACAGAAAATATTTAGAAAGAACATATAACATTTCAAGTGATCTTGGTAAAGTGGCAAAAATTGTTGTAGAAAAAGGTTTGGAAGGATTAGAAGAAATTAACATTGTAGTAGGAAATCCAATCAGACCAATGCTTGCAGAAAGATTGAGTTCATCGCAAGAAATCATTGATAAAGTAGGTGAAAAAATGAGTTTAGAATATAAGTTAGATGGTGAAAGATTACAGATTCATGTAAACAAGAAACAAGTGAGTATTTTTTCGAGAAAATTAGAGAATATAACAAATCATTATCCAGATGTTTCTTCAATAATGAGTGAAATCAATGTAGAGAATATGATAGTAGAAGCAGAGGCAGTAGCAATAAACAAAGAAGATGGTTCGTATTTACCATTTCAGGAACTTATGCATAGAAGAAGAAAACATAAAATTAAAGAAGCAGTAGAAAACTATCCAATATCAATTAACTTATTTGATATAATATTTTTTGATAATGAAGATTTAACAAATTCGAGTTATGAGCGCAGAAGGAAAATTTTGAATATCATAGTAAAGAAGAATAAAAAATTAGACATTGTTAAAAATAAAATAATTCGAAGTGCTGAAGAAATCGATAATTTTCTAGAACAATCCATAGAAGAAGGTTGTGAAGGATTAGTAATCAAAGATCTGCAAGGAACTTATAGAGCAGGGGCAAGAGAATACCTATGGATTAAATTAAAAAGAGAATATAAATCAGAAATGTCAGATACTTTAGATTTGGTAGTAATTGGAGCAATATATGGAAAAGGGAAAAGAGTAAACAGATATGGAGCGTTACTTTTAGCAGCTTATAACAAAGAAGAAGACATGTTTAGAAGCTTTTGTAAAGTAGGAACTGGTTTTTCAGATGAGCAATTGAGGATAATTTACGAGAAACTACAAAAATGCATAATAAAAGATAAACATGTAATGGTGGATTCAAAAATGGAAGTAGATGTATGGTTCAAACCAAACATAGTATTAGAAATCACTGGATCTGAGATAACTATCAGCCCAATACATACAGCAAATATGAATGAAATTCGAAAAGATTTTGGTCTTGCATTACGATTTCCAATATTCACCGGAAGGATTAGAGAAGATAAAATGGCTCAAGATATAACCACTACAATGGAAATAATGAATGAATATAAAAAACAGTTAAAAAAAGTAATAAATTAGAACAAGGTTAAGGTTTTTTAATTTGTATAACATGTAATTTGTATGTTTTCTGGGGGTTCTGAAGAAAAAGCAAGAGGAAAGACACAAGGAGTATTACTTGACGAAACAAGAAAAGTATTGGATTCATCAAGAGAGTTAGTAAATGTATTTAAATCAGTTATTGAAAATGATGAAAAGAAAGTCAATAATTCAATTAAGAAAATAGGAGAAGCTGAAGATGAAGTTGAGGGATATAGAAGAGCATTAACAAGAGAATTAGCAGAAGTAGGAAGTTTATTAATGAATAGAGAAGATTTGTTAAAAACAGCTTACGAAATAGAAGAAATAGCAGGCTATACTAGCGGTGTTGCATTTAGAATATCAATTGTAGATAATAAATCATTAAAGAAACCAACAATAAAAAAGGAATTTGAAGAATTATTAAATATGATTATTGAATTAGTTCATAAATTAAATGAAATGGTAAGATTTCTTGCAGTAAATCCAGATAATGTAATTCAAATTGCATATGATTTGCAGAAAATTGAAAGAGAAACTGATTTGAAATATAGAAATCTTGTTAAGATTATAATGAAAGAAATTCCTGGTGCAAAAGATGCAATGTTACTAAAAGATGCTGCAGAACACATAGAAGAGATGGCAGACAGATGTTTATCAGCAGCAGATTCAATAACAATTATTGCAATTGGATTATAGTATGCCAAATAAGTTGTTTAAAGGAGAATTAGTAGAAAATAGAATAGTAATTTGGGACATCGAAGAATCAAAGAGAATATTCGGAGATGGTTATTTTGGGAAACCATTAGGAGTCCCAAAACCCAAAGGAACTGATTTTGATGCACCATTAATCCTTGATTTAATTGAGGGTTATTATCTGGTCTCAGAAAAAAAGATAGCAATTCGTGATTCAATTTCAGGAAAAGTCATTTCAAAAAAGAGATTAGTAGAAAAATGCGAGAGCGAATACGTGTTATTCAAAGAGAAATTTCTTGTTTACAAGGAGTTAAGATCTCGAGGGTATGTTGTCGCTCCCGGAATAAAATTTGGAAGTGATTTCGCAGTTTATGAACATGGGCCAGGAATTGATCATGCGCCATACATTATTCAAGTTATGGTACCTCAAGCCAATCTTACAGCAACAAGTATTGTATTAGCAGGACGTTTGGCAACAACTGTGAAAAAGAAGTTCCTGATTGCTGTTGTTAATTACAGTCAAGAGGATGTAGAATTCTTGTCATTTGAATGGTGGAGAGCTTAGTCTCATTTTTATATTATAAGAAATATCGCAAAATACATGAAAGATAATCGGGTTGAAGAGAATGATTTCGTATTATTCTATTTGTCTCCAAGAAAGAAATGGCTAATTCAAGTTACTAATGAAAAACAAATACATACACATGCAGGATTTATAGAAGGCAAAGATGTAATAGGAAAAGAATATGGCCAATGTGTAATAACTAATACAAATAATGAGATATACTTATTGTATCCTAAACTTAATGATTATATTTTCAAGTCAAAACGTGCGACGCAAATACTTTATCCAAAAGATATGGCAATAATCGCGAGTTGGACGGACTTGAGTAATGGAATGAATGTAATAGAAGCAGGAACTGGAAGTGGATCTTTAAGTTGTGTAATAGCAAATTTGATTCGGCCAGATGGACATCTATATAGTTATGATATAAGAGAAGAATCGCATGAAATTGCAAAAAAGAATATTGAAAAGGCAAGATTGTCAGAATATGTTACATTAAGCCTCAAAGATGCAAAGTTAGGTTTAGAAGAAAGAAACATGGATGTAGCAGTATTAGATTTGGGGGATCCATGGACTCTGATCAAAACAATGAAAGATTGTCTTAGACCTGGAGGTACATTGACTTCAGTATCACCAACAATCAATCAAGTTGAGAAAGTTGTAATTGAATTACAGAATGAAAGGTTTCTAGAGATAGAAACGTTAGAGATTTTAATGAGAGAGATGGAAGTAAGAGAAGGAAAAACGAGGCCCGCGATGAGAATGATTGGTCATACGACATATCTAACGTTTGCAAGGAAAAGTTTAGATACAGTTACAGTTTGAATTGTAAGGAGAGAAGAATATGAAAACAGATACAGTAGAAGATATTTCGTTTTTACTTTACTTCATGCCCGTGGTAATGTATATCATCAGTACTATATTGTATGTGACTGTTTCTGGGTTAACTTTTCAAGAGAGTTTTTTATCAGTAACAAGAAATCCGTATTGGTTAGTCTTATCATTATTAGCAGTTAGTGCATCTTTGATTTTTCATATTAGATCAAGTAATGAAGATGAAAGAACTGGACTAATATCCATTCATGCAAAACGAATGAGAATAATTGGTACAATAATTATATTATTATCTTTAGGAGAAGCAATAGCTGTATCTGACGCTCAGACCAATGCGATAGGATTATTCATAACAGGGAGATTACCTATTTTATTTACTGCAATAATGTTTTTACAATCAGCATTTATACAGATTCCTTTTGCAGTTAAAACAGAAAATAATAAGTTTATAATTAGTGTATTTTCATCTGTATTGATTTTAGCAAGTCCAATTTTATATTATTTAACCAATATGATAGGATTACCGTTCGTTGTAAATCTAAGTGTTTCATTAGTACTGGTAATATTTGGCGCATTATTATTTACTAGAAACTAAAATAATTCATGATAAAGTTCGTCTATGTTTTGTATAGAATAATTAGGTTTATCAGAATCTGGAATAGAATTAATGTCAATATTAAGATCATTAGTGGTTAAGATACTAGTAATACCCAATGAATTAGCACCTCGTATATCAGATGTAATATTATCGCCAATCATAACTGCTTGATCAGGAGTTATATTGAAATCAGATAATACTTGATTAAAAATTTCAGGATATGGTTTTCCAATATAACGAATCGACTTACCAGTAGCATGACTAATTGCTTGGGCGATTGCAGATTCTCCAAGGAAGTAACCAGTATCAGAATGATGTGTTCCTTTAAAGAAGTGAGTGGTGCCAGAACAAATTAATTCAGCTCCGTTAAGAACAAGGCGCATTGCATGGTTTAATTCTCTATAAGTCAAATTACGATTCGCGCCAACTACAACAATATCTGCATCATCGTTAGAGACAGAGATTCCTGCATCTTCGAGATCTTTTTTCAGACCCCATTCACTAATAACAAAGCATTTAGGATTCTTGTATGTTTCTTTTATAATTTGTGTAGTAGTAGAACCAGAGGTATACAATTCATCAGATTTGATTAAAAGATCCATAGATCTAAGTTTCTCAAGAACTATTGCTTTTGGATTTCTAGAGATATTTGTAACTATTGCAATACGGATATTATTGGATTTAAGAGCAGAAATAAATTTTTGTACAAAAGGAAGAGAAATTTCTTTATCAATACTTTCACAAATAACTCCTTCGATATCAAGAAGAAATACCTGTTTACTTAACAAATCTTTCATAATATATCATAAACAAGCGTACAATTATCTTTTATTCAAGTTAAGATAATTAAATAAATAAACATGAGTTACAAATCACTAAAAAAGTTGTCAGAAGATGTCATAAAATGTAAGAAATGTGAATTATACAAGTCAAGAAATAAATCAGTACCAGGAAGAGGAGAGATAAGTAATAAGATTATTTTTGTTGGAGAGGCTCCAGGAGCAGAAGAAGATGAAAAAGGAATTCCATTCTGCGGTAGAGGAGGGAAATTATTAAGAAAGAGTATAAGAGAAGTTGGAATAGAAGATACAGAAGTATATATAACAAATTTAGTGAAATGTAGACCGCCAAAAAACCGTCGTCCAACGGAAGAAGAGATAGAATCATGCAACAAATATTTACAAGAAGAAATTAGATTAATCAAACCTGAAATTACAATACTACTTGGCAAGACCGCAATAAAGAAACAACACGAAGATGTATTATTAAAAGAACAACATGGTAAGATTATAAATAAGAAAGAAAGTAGATATCTTCTAACCTATCATCCAGCAGCAATATTAAGAAATCAAACAAAAATCAGTACTTGGATTGATGATTTAAAATTAATAAAGAAATATTATAAAAAAAAAGTGAGAAATTAGTTATGAAAACAGTTCTTCAAGAAATGAAAAAAATGATAGAGATGAAACAAACGAATAAGTTAACCATGCTTGGAGAAGTTGAAAAAGAAGGGAATCCGTTCAAGGTATTAATCTCAACGATATTATCATCTAGGACAAAAGATGATACGACGTTAGGTGCATCTAATCGTCTATTTAAGAAATATAAAAATCCAAAAGAACTCTCGAAGGCAAAAACATTAGATATTAAGAAATTGATTAAACCCGTAGCGTTCTATAAGACTAAATCAAAGAAGATAAAACAAGTAGCAGAGATTATTCACAAAGACTACAATAATCAAGTGCCAATTGAGATGGATGAATTATTGGACCTACCATTGGTAGGTAGAAAAACAGCAAATTGTGTTTTAGTTTATGGATTTAGAAAACCTGCAATACCGGTAGATGTACATGTTCATAGAATTTCAAACAGGTTAGGATTAGTAGAAACAAAAATTCCTGAAGAAACAGAAATTGAATTATCTAAGATAGTAAATAAAAAACATTGGCTGCAGATTAATGAATATTTTGTGCGATTTGGGCAATTAATCTGTAAACCAATTAATCCAAAATGTGAAGAATGTGTATTTCAGAAAACCTGTAAATATTCACAGAATAGAAATAAGAACAATTAATCTCTCATTCCCAGTCATGTGCTTTAAACCAAATATCAGTAGTTTCTGGATAAATTTCGGATACTAATTTTTTAATAGTTATAGCGTATTGACGAATCTCCCATTGCGCGGTTTTTTCAGTCCGTAATTCAAGAAAATTCATGATTGCTTGAAATGAAGCAGTCCAATATATTTCAGTATATTGATTAAGAGGAAGAATAGTACGTGCTTGTTCTTTTGCGACACCAATTTTTAATAGATTCTCATATGATTCTTCAACGTTTTTCATGAAATTATCGAATATTTTTTGACATTCAATATTAAGATCGTCAGGCATGTTATCTCCAGAACCTTGTTTATTATCAGTAGATTGTTGTCGCCAGACCAAGGGTTTGTAAAAATCTTTAACAGGAACATAACGACCGCTAATTTCATTCCAAGCATGATCCTTAGTGGCAGAAGAACTAGTAGTTTCAATACCAACTACATGCTTGTACCATTGTCTCATAACAAATTCAGGAGCCTTGATATGAAATTGAATTATCATATGCCTAAATGGAGAGTAGTGTTTATTTTTAGCAAGAAATCGGACAAGTTTTCTATCTCCTTCTTCATATACGGTTTGACGTTTACCAAACGAGACACGTGCAGAATTTACAACAGTCAGATCAGTGCCTAGATGGTCTACAACCTCAATAAACCCAGAATCTAAGACTTCAACCTTCACAGTATTAATTATAAGAGTAAGTAATATAAAAAAGACAGATTAAACAATCTTAATAGAGAGTCCATTATAGGTGTGCTTCGGTAGCTCAGACCGGTCAGAGCGCTTGCCTTGTAAGCAAGATGTCGAGGGTTCAAATCCCTCTCGAAGCTTTCGTAAAATTTGGTGAAAATAGAGAAAAATTATACTTTATTATGATAATTATATTAATAATCAGATTATCAATATTATCAAGTGATTAAATGAAGAGTGCAGATATTTCGATTATTGGTCCAGATAGTAAAGGGATTGTAGCAACAATAACAAATTTCATTTTCGAGAATCAGTGTAATATAGAAGAAGTTAGTCAGAATGTAGTCAATGGTACATTTTTTATGAATGTGAAGATATCAATTAACAAGAAAAAGTTTGATAAAGAAATATTCAACAAAGGATTGGTAAGAGAAGCAAAACAATTAGGTATGAAATCTAGAGTATTTTATGACGAACAAAAACAAAAAAAGAATATGGCAATTTTAGTAACGAAAGAAGATCATGTATTATCTGAATTATTAATTGCAAATAAAGATGGAAAATTAGATGTAAATATCCCCATAGTCATAGGAACTATGGAAATATTAGAAGATATATGTAAAAAATACAAAATTAGATTTATTTGTATAAAGGATAGACAACAGTCATCAAGAGAAGATAAGATTCTGAAGATATTAGATGAGAACAATGTAGATTTTGTTGTATTAGCAAGATATATGAAAATACTATCTCCGAGATTCGTATGGAACTATCCAAATAGAATAATCAATGTACATCCATCATTGTTACCTGCTTTTCCTGGAGCAATGGCATACATGCAAGCGTTTGAGAAAGGAGTTAAAATTTCAGGTGCAACGTCACATTTCGTAACAGTCGATCTAGATCAGGGTCCAATTATTACACAAGAAGCTTTTACATTAGATACAACAAAATCATTAGAAGAAATTAAGAAATCAGGAAGAGATTGTGAAAATAAAGCACTAATCAGAGCAGTTACACTTTTTACAAACAATAAATTAGAATGCAGATGGGGCAAAGTTATCATCAATAAAAAGAATTAATCTAATTCAATTTGTTTTTTTATACTTTTAGTGAGTAATTTGAAGAAGGTTTCATAATCGTAATCAGAGATTTCTATAGAAGAATATTTTTTACTTTGTTTAGCAATTTTATAGGCTTTAAGGTGATAACAAGAAGATGATTTTTGCCTCATCAAAGAGAAATAAAATCCTCTGCAACTACAATAATCATCATCAATGAGAATCAGATGGTCGCCATAATTTCCTATAACAGTCCATAATTCTCTTCCGCTAGGTTGGAACTTATGGAGTTTTACACGACCTTCGTCTATTAAATCATTAATAAGGTCGTTAGAAGACCTTTTCTTCATGAATAATTTAATACAATTACCAATATATCAAGATTGAATTGATAAGAATTCTATATCCAGAACCGGCACTAATTCTGAGTAATGAAAACGAGAAACACATAGTAATTAGTGATTTACATATTGGATTCGAAGAGAGATTTAACAAACAAGGTATATCAATTCAGAGTTCTACAGAAAAAATGCAGAAGGTTTTATCAGAATTAATAAAGAAAGAAAAACCAGATAGTGTGATTATTTTAGGTGATGTAAAAGACAGTATTGCGTCAATAACAAAATCAGAACGTATTGAAGTTCCAAGGTTCTTTAGAGCGATTTCAAAATTAGTAGATATTGTGGTAATACCAGGAAATCATGACGGAAACATTAGCTATTTACTTCCAGATAACATAGAGATAGGAGACAGTAGAGGGATAAAAATTGATTCAACGGTTTTATTACATGGTCATACAAACATAAACGAGACATTTAATGATGTGAAGAAGATAATCATTGGGCATTTACATCCAATATATAATCAACAAAATAGTCCATTATCAGGCTATCAGATATGGTCAATATTAAAAACAAAAACAAATGATCTATTTGAGAAAAATAATGAAGATATAGAAATCATAACTGTACCTTCGTTTAATAAAGAACTAACAGCTAGTGGTTTTTCTATTCACCGAAAGAAGAATATTTGCCCAATAATAAGAAAAACAAGGCCATATATTAATGAAGCAGTATTTTTAACGTTAGAAGGAGATATAATAGGTGATATAAATTCTTTGTCTGAAATAATCTAGAGTATAAGATAAGAATTATTAGGAGGTTTTTGTACGACTTATCTAGATAGCACATGGATGATTTAATGAAACCGTTTATCAAAGATGGAAAGAGCGTTCTTTTAGCATACGACCAAGGTTTAGAACATGGTCCTAGTGCGGATTTTGATGATAGAAATGTAGATCCGCAATTTATTATGGATACTGCTGTAGATGGTGGGTTTTCGGGTATAGTATTTGGAAAAGGCTGTGCCGAGAAATATTATAATGGAAAAGTTCCACTAATTGTCAAAGTTAATGGAAAAGATAACCTTACTGCAGGAGATCCATTATCAAGACAAGTATGTTCAGTGGAAGAAGCAATAAGTCTTGGAGCAAAAGGTATAGGATATACAATATATGCAGGAAGTGAACACGAACCACATATGTTCCAAGAATTTGGAAGAATTCAAGAAGAAGCACACAAAAATGATTTACCAGCAATATCATGGGTGTATCCACGAGGTGGAAGAGTTAAAGAACTTGGTGGAGATATGGATCCAGCAATTGTTGCATATGCGGCAAGAATTGGAATGGAACTAGGTGCAGATGCAGTCAAGATAAAATATAGTGGAGATCCAAAAACATTCAATTGGGCGGTTAGATCTGCAGGAAAAGCACACGTATTCATGTCTGGTGGAGCAAAGACAAAAACCGATGATGAGTTCTTAAAACAAATTTCAGGAGCAATGGAAGCAGGAGCTACAGGTTTAGCAGTAGGAAGAAATGTATGGCAACATCCAGAACCCCTAGAAATATCTAAGAAGATTAAAGAAGTAATTTTCGAAGGGAAGAGAATATAATATAGTATAATCTAGTTAGATGATTTAATGAAAATAGCTATATTGACTGGAGGCGGAGATGCGCCAGGATTAAATCCAGTAATTCGTGCAGTTGCTAAAGTAGCTAAAGAGAATCAAGTAGAAATGATTGGAATAAAAAGAGGATGGGCAGGTTTAGTAGAGTTAGATCACTTCCCTCTTAAATGGGAAGATGTGAAAAATCTTCATTCAGAAGGAGGTACTTTTTTACTTTCGAGTAGAACTAACCCAATTAAAATGGAGAATGGAATAAAATTAGTTTCAGAGAATTTAAAACAAGTTGCAGATGGCCTAATTGCAATGGGTGGAGAAGATACACTAGGTGTTGCAAACGAATTATATAAAAATGGGATAAATGTTGTCGGAGTACCAAAAACGATTGATAATGATTTATTTTCTACAGATTATACAATAGGATTCGATACAGCAATAAATATCACGGTAGAAGCAATAGATCGAATAAGAAGTACAGGAAAATCTCATGAAAGATTCATGGTAGTTGAGGTAATGGGAAGACATGCAGGATGGTTAGCAGTACATTCAGGACTAGCCGCAGGAGCAGACATAATATTATACCCAGAAGAGAAGTATGACAGTCAAGAAGTATGTAATAAGATTAAAGAATTAAAAAAACAAGGACAAAATACAGGAATTATAGTTATTGCGGAAGGAGCAGAGGAAAAAGAAGGAAGTTACACTACTCAAGATCAAGAATTAGATGCTTTCGGGCATGTTAAATTAGGAGGAGCAGGAGAAAAACTGGCAAAATTAATAGAAGATAAAACAGGAATAGAGACAAGGCATATTGTGCTTGGACATTTAGTAAGAGGAGGAACACCATCTGCATTTGATAGAGTTTATGGAGCTAGATTAGGTTATGCGGCTATAAAACTAGTTTTAGAGAAAAAATGGGGACAAATGCTTACTTTGAGAGGAACTGAGATTAAATCAATGTCTTTAGAAGATGGTGTAAAACAATTAAAAACTGTAACAAGTGATTATAAAGACTTGATTAAACAACTAACATAGTAAACTTATAATAAGAAATTAAACGGTACAAAATATATGAAAAAATTTTATCCGAAATCAATGGATAAGGTAAGTTGATAATAAAATGAAATGGAAAACATTGGAACATAACGGGGTATTATTTCCACCAGAATACAACTACAAGAAGATATCAGTTAAAGTTAAAGGAAAAAAGACATCACTAAATAAAAAACAAGAAGAAATGGCATGGGCGTGGACAAAAAAGAAAGACACCCCATATGTACAAGATAAAGTTTTTATTAAAAATTTTACAAATGACTTTCTTGAGCAATTTGAAGAGAAATATAATAATTTGTCAATTGATGATTTTGATTTCACAGAAATGATAAAGATGCAAGAAAGAGAGAAAGAATATAATTCAAAACCGGAAATTAAAAAGAAATTAGCGATAGAACGTAAAGAAAAAAGAGAAGTTCTAAAAGAGAGATATGGTTACGCGATAGTAAATGGTTCAAAAACCGAGGTAGGAAATTACATGGTAGAACCAGCTTCAATTTTCATGGGAAGAGGAGAACATCCATTTAGAGGTAAATGGAAGAGAATGGCTGAACCAGAAGACATTGTATTAAATTTAGGAAAGAAATCTAAGGTTCCAACCTGTCCAATAAAAAATAAAACATGGGGAAAAATCATATATAATAATGAATTTACATGGTTAGCGAAATGGCACGATCAATTAACAAATAAAGACAAATATGTTTGGTTGTCAGATGCATCAACAATACGACAAGAACAAGATAGAGCAAAATATGAAAAAGCCATAAACTTACAAAAATCGATTTTAAAGATTAGAAAACATATTAAGAATAATCTAGCGTCGACAGATGAAAAGATACAAAAAATTGCCACTGTGACTTACCTAATTGATAATTTAGCAATGAGAGTAGGAGATGAGAAGGATGAAGATGAAGCAGATACTGTAGGAGCAACGACGTTAAGAGTAGAGCATATAATCATTAATGGAAATAAGATAGAATTTGATTTCTTAGGAAAAGACAGTGTAACTTGGAAAAAGACTTTAGAAATAAAGGGAGATATGCAATTCATTAGAAATATTCAGAAATTTATCAAAGGAAAGAAACCGAATGATGCGATTTTTGACAAAATATCTTCTACAGATGTAAATAAATTTCTGTCAAACAATAAAAAAGGAATTACTGCAAAAGTATTCAGAACTTATCATGCATCAAATCAAGTAAATGATTATTTAGACAAATGTGGATTAGAATCAAAAGATGATGATTATTTGAAAATTTATCATGCAAAGATGGCTAATTTAGAAGCGGCAGTACAGTGTAATCACAAAAAGACACCGACAAAAAACTGGGAAGAAAGTATGAAAAAGAAAGAAAATAAAATCAAAGATGTGAACAAAAAATTAAAAAATATTAAGTCGTTAATAAAAAATCAAGAACATAAATGTGTAGTTTGTAACAATGAGTTAAGTATTAATGGAGATAGAATAAAGTGTGAAGATGAGAAATTACACAAAGAGGATACTAAATTACTGAAAAAAGTGGAGAGTCAAAAAGTACGTATTATAAAAGAGAAAGAACGTATCGAAAATAATCAAAATAGAGTTGAAGAGAGATTGAATAAAATGAAATTGAAAGTTGAAGTAGATAAGAAGACTAAAGAATACAATCTTAATACATCATTAAGAAATTATATAGATCCTCGAATATACAAGAATTGGTCAGAAAAAGTTGAACTAGATTGGAATAAACTATACCCAAAAACACTACAAAGAAAATTCCAATGGGTAGATCAAACGGAAAAATAATAAGAGAACTATTTAGCCCATTTAATAGAACAACCTATACCATGAGTTTCAGAACTGGTAACGTCATGTTCAGATAATAGTTCATCTAAAGCATTTCTTAGATCAGAAGAAGTAACATTATCAGGATCTTTATTGTCGTCAATACGCCCGTGATATCTTAATTTCCTATCAATGTCGAATACAAATATTTCAGGAGTGAATGAAGCACCATATGATGATGCAACGCTCTGATCTTCGTCTCTTAAATAAGGAAAATTATAAGATTTTTCAGTAACACGGATTTGCATCTTTTCGAAAGTATCTTCTGGATAGTGAATAGTTTCATTAGAGTTAATAGCAACAAGAGAAACAGATTTGTCAGAATAATCTTTTTGGATTTGAATTAATCTATCTTCATATGCTTTTACAAATGGACAATGATTGCAAGTGAACATAATTACAAGAATTTTTTTGTCTGAAAAAGAAGATAAACTATAGGAATTATTATCAGTAGACTTTAAATTAAAATCAGGTGATATTGTACCAATAGAGATATGAGACATAAAAAATATTAACAATTAGTAAGTTTTAATGTTTTGCAAAGATTTAAAATTAAACATAGTGAGAATATAACTAACAGATTATTTTGATTATTCCTGGCGCACGAAAATTAATTAACAGACTAATTCCTGAAGTATTAGACAGGGAAATTGGGGATCCTCACATACAAGGTGAAGATATAGAAGTCTTTCCTTCAAAGAAAGAGAATTTTAAATTAATAAACAAGATAGAATCACCCAGAGATATTGCATTCGTAGATGGGGGAAATCTTGAACTAATAGGAGCACCTAATTTTTCTATTCAATTAAACAGGGTATATAAAGCAAAATGGCATAATGATAGGCGGATAACAAATAAGAGATTGGAGTTTTTTTCCGCAACATATTCAACATCTTTGGTAGACAATCAGATTCAATATAAGACAATTTTTGAATTAGACTCGAATGAAATAAAATTGAGAGAACTATTACCAAAAGAGGAAGATTTGTCTTTTGCCGCAAATGATCGAAGTATAATGAGTGGAAATCAAGTAGCAGATATATCAAGAGTATCATCAATAGGAAGGAGATTTGCAGAATGGACTAATGCAACCGACTTAATTGATGAATTAAACGAGAATGATATTTTAATGATTGATGGGACTTTACAGTCGAATTTCACGAATGAATCGACATATCTTACGAATTTAAGGAGGAAAGCACGTGAAAAACGAGTAATTCTGTGTGGACTTTCAAAGACAAGTTCACTACAGACTACAACAGGGTTGTCACTATTAGGAAGTATAAACAGATTAGCGGAGGAAAATAGTATAGAAAGAGAATGGTATTATCCATTTGCAATATCTAGAGCTACCGATCATGACGTAATGATATTTATTATAAAACTATCAAGGAATTCCAATAGAATATTTCGTTTTGAAGTAGATAGAAAGACGTTTGAAGAATTGAATGATTTACAGATTAATGAAATTTTTTCTACTATAATGAGGAATTCTAATGATTTATCATTCATAGGATATCCTTATGGTTTAATTGATGCAGACAATATGGCAAGAGTGTCATATGATGAGAGTGACGAGTATAAAGGAATAATTACATCGGTATTAGCTAAGTCAGGAGCGTCAAAAGAATTCTTGAGGCATATTCAAGCAAAAGATGCTCATGATATATTGAACATGATACTAAAATAGAGCCTGTTTGACTATGTGTAAAGAGTTATTGCTAAGAATGGATTTATTGGAACAAAATAACAAGTAATAGGGGAAAGTTTTGAATAACAAGGAGATAGATTTTGTTGGACAAGTAATTTCTGGAGACGTTGCTGGAATATTAATCCGAGAGAAGAATGTGGGAAAGAATATAGAATTAGGAGATTTATTGATTATTGATGAGGACGACAACAACTCAGTATTATTGAAGGTATTTGATCTAAGTTTTGGTAGTCAGATATCTCCATCAAACATGGAACTAGCGGCAGGACTTAGTCTAGAAGGGATGGGAGATGAGATTGGTTTCTATGAATCTAATTTAAGAAACTATACATTAGCAAATGCGAAAGCAATAATTAAGATAACAAAAGAAGGGATAAAAATTCCAAAGGTTCTTCCAAAGTTTTTTTCAAAGATACGATATGCTACAAAAGAGGATTTGCAATTCATCTCTAAACCACCTGAAGATCCAGTTTATCTGGGAAATATAAGAAGTGGTTCAAAAGTACTAGATGATGTACCAGTATATCTAAATGGAACCGATTTCTTCACCCATCATGTCTTAATACCGGCCACTACGGGAAGAGGAAAGAGCAATTTAGTCAAAACAATGCTATGGAGTGTTCTGAAACTAGGAAAATTCGGAGTATTGGTTTTAGATGCACACGATGAATACTATGGAAGACATGAATTAGGACTAAAAGATCACCAGAATGCAAAAGAGAAATTACGATATTATTCATCAGATGCCCCAGTAGGCAGCAATACACTTTTAATCAACATAAGGACAATTGCTCCAGAACACTTTGAAGGAATAGTTAATTTTACTGAAGCTCAAAAACAAGCAATTTGGTTATTCTCAAATACATTTAGAGAGACCTGGATTGAGAGAATTGTTCTCAGCGATGTTGGAGAATTCGAGGGATTAGTGCAAGACACTACACTAGCAGTTTTGCAAAGAAAATTAAGGACTTCTTTGGGAATATATCAGAAAGACGGTGAAATAATTTGTGATAACCCTGTATTTTCTCTTCAAGGTGGAGAATCTACATTGGATGGAATAACTGGGCACTTACAAGATGGAAAGATTGTGATAATTGATACGTCGAAATTAGCAGATCAAACAGAATTATTGATAGGAAGTATGATTGCGAGCAAAGTGTTTTACAGATATAGGGCTTCAAAAGGAAAAGGTCAGTTAATAGATAATTGTCCAATAAGTATAATCATAGAAGAAGCGCCCAGAGTATTATCGAATGATCAATTACAAGAAGCTGGAGAGAACATCTATAGTACAATAGCCAGAGAAGGTAGAAAGTTCAAAGTAGGGTTAATCGCAATAACACAGCTAACTAGTTTGATTCCGAAGATAATTCTAAGTAATCTTAATACAAAAATAATCTTAGGAAATGAGATGTCTGCTGAGAGAAGAGCAATAATCGATTGTGCAGCGCAAGACTTATCAGAAGAAGATAGGACTATTGGAAGCTTGGACAAGGGAGAAGCAATTGTAAGTAGTGTATTTACAAAATTTGCAATTCCTATATACACGCCGCTCTTTGAAGATATTGCACGTCGTGAATCAAAGAAAGATAATAAAGACGATTATGAATTAAAATTGGATTGATGAAGAATACTATGTTCAAATTTGCACATATGGCAGACATACACATCGGAGCACACAAAGACAAAAGATTGATTGATTTAGAGATCGAGTCATTCAATGAATCAATAGATATTTGCATAAAAGAAGGAGTAAAATTCATCATTATTGCAGGAGATTTCTTCCATGAACCAGTTCCTGAACTTGAGCAAGTCAGAAAGATAATAAAAAAATTGATTGAATTATCGGAATTGAACATTCCAGTATATGTTGTCTATGGAAGTCATGATAAATGGGGAAGTGGAGAGACAATAATAGAATTGTTGGAAGCAGCTAAACTAATCATTAAAATTTATAATCCGAAAACAGTAGATGGTAAAATAAGATTAGAAATGCATCAAGATAAAGAAACAGGTGTGAAATTAGCTGGAATACCTGGAAAAAGAGGAGGATTGGAGATTCATATTTTCGAGAGATTAGATAGAGAACATCTTGAAAATCAAGATGGGTTAAAAATTTTTGTGTTTCATAGTGGAATTGAAGAATTAAAACCAGATTTTTTGAAAAACGCGATGGATATGAAATGCATTCCAATAAATTTGTTCCCAAAAGGTTTCGACTATTATGCAGGAGGTCATATTCATAAAAGAGATGAATTTAATATTCAAAATTATCAGAACATAATATTTCCAGGACCATCATTCATAGGTCACGGATGGAAAGATTACGCAGATGTATCGAAGGGAGAGAAGAGAGGATTCTACATCGTATCATGTGAGAACAACAAGATAATTGATAATGGAATAAAGTTTATCGAGATGAATAAGATAGAAGGTAAATTTATTGAGTTTGATGATGTTACTGGAAAGAGAGCAAAACAAGTTAATGAAGAGATAAATAAAAAACTAGAAGAGGAAGATGTAGATAACAAGCTAGTAACAATAAGAATTTTTGGAGAATTACTTTCTGGAAATAAAGCAGACATAGACACTAGTGCAATAAGAAAATTATTAACCAATAAAAATGCCATAGCGCCACAAATTAATGATCGTAAAGTAACTACAAAAGAAGTAAGGAAGATAAGAATGTCGAGTGAAGATAAATTAGAAATAGAAGAAGAATTATTCAAAGAAAGTATCATCAACATAAAGCCTGAAAGTCATTCATTACAAAATGAAAAAGGAATAATCATGGCAAAAGAACTACTAAAAATACTAAAAAAGTCACCCAAAGATTCGAGTGGAAAGAATTCTACAGCCTTACAAAACAAGATAACAAAATCAAGTATAGAAATACTTGGAATATCGGAAATAATGGAGGAATAGCCATGATCATCAAACAGCTGACACTAGAAAATATTAGAAGTCATAAATCAACAAAAATAGAATTTGCAGAAGGAAAGACACTCATACGGGGCGATATAGGATCTGGAAAATCAGGCATCATGATGTCGATAGAAGCTGCATTATTTGGAAAGAAATTAAAACAATTAATTACATTTGGTGAAGAAAATGGGAGAATTGAATTAACATTCGAGATTCAAGACGAAAATAGAAATATAAAAAAATATTCAGTAATTCGGAAACTATCGATAAATACTCAGAAAGGAGGAGAAATAATTTATCATAATGAAGGGAATAAAAAAGGAATCTATTCAGCGGATGAATTATCAATAGAAATTACAAAAATACTTGGAATAAATGAAACCGCTAAAGCGCAAGAGATGTTTCATGCATTTGTTTATGCAAGACAGAAAGAATTAGAGGAGTTAGTAAAAGGAAGTGGAAAAAAAGACGAGGAGGCAAGAACAACAATTCTAATGAAAGCATTCGAAATGGAAGCGTATAAATTTGCAATAGACAATGCAGAAAAACTAATTAGAAGAATCAATGATGTAATGATTAGAAAAGGTGGGGAAATAACAGGTCTACCAGAAATAGAGAAAAGCATACTAGAAATATCAGAAGTAATCAAGAAGAAGAAGAATGATTTAGAGAAGACAACTGAATCAGTAAAAATCAAGAAAGAGAATTATAATCTGAAGAAAATTGAATACGACAAAGTTAAAGAAGAAAGAACAAAGATTACCACAATAAATACAATAATCACAAGTAAAGAGAGAGAATTAACAGAAAAGAAGAAAGAGATATCAAGTAATGAGAATAAGAAAAATATCAATAAAACAAAGATAGAAAAAACAGGAAAGACAATTGAGCAGATTACGAAAGACATAGAAAATTTATTGCCATTAGAAGAACTTAGAGATAAAGAGAACAAGATAACAGATGAGATCACACATTTAAAAATGGACGTGTCTAGAAAGGGAGATGAAGCAGGAAGATATGAAGGAATTCTTGAAGACGGAAAATGTAGTACTTGCGGAAGAGAAATCAGTGATATTTCAGGTTATAACGAGTTAATTTCAACTGCAAATATGAAAAAAGAGGACGTCGAGAATAAGATTAATACAAAAAATGATGAGAAGAAAGAAATTCAGAATACAATCAGAGAAACTACAGAGATGAAAATATTAGAAGGGGATTTAGAAGAAATTAAGGAAATTGATAAAAAAAATAAAATACTAGATGAAATAGTTTTACGTCTAACTAATGAAATAAATGAACAAAAAATAGACTTGGAAAGATTACCAGATGAGAATGAATTAAGAAAGTCAGAAGATAAATTAAAAACAGTAGAAGAAGAATACGACAAAGTTAAACAAGAAAGAACAGAAATTACGACGCAAATTAATGGAAAAACAAACGAATTAAATGAGAATAATAAGAGTTTAGAGAAACTTAAACGGAAAAAAATAGAAATGGAGAATTTAGATGATATTAATGAGTGGTTGAACAAGTATTTCATAACTACAGTTCAATCAATAGAAGAACATGTCCTCAATACAGTGAATTACAAATTTAATGAGTTATTCAAAGATTGGTTTGGATTACTGGTAGAAAATACTAGTAAAACGGTAAGAGTCGATGAGAAGTTTAATCCAATCGTCCAACAACAGAATATATTTGACCAAACATATGAAGCCCTTTCAGGAGGAGAAAGTGCAGGGATTGCACTTGCCTACAGGTTGGCATTGAACAGTTTGATAAGACAGCAGCCAACAGGTTTTAGACCTGAATTATTAATGTTAGATGAACCAACGTATGGGTTTAGTACAGAACAACTTACAAAAGTTAGCGATATACTGTCAGACATCGAGAATAAACAAGTAATCATAGTATCTCATCATAACGAATTTGTAAAACTAGATCAGATAATCAATGTAACAAAAGAAAATGACGTATCAAGAATAAATATTCAATCTTATGGAGATTGATGCGGGAGGTGGGATTTGAACCCACGAACACCTAAGTGATAGGAGCCTAAATCCTACGCCTTTGACCGGGCTGGGCTACCCCCGCACTATAACAGTTTATTTAATACTACAAAGAATATATCTCAATTGAGATACCTAATTTTACTACTAATTGTCGCGCTTTCTACATTTTATGTTGTAGGAATTTCGAATTCATATGCAGAAAATGTTGAATGGTCTACAGAAGCCCCTATGCCAACAATAAGAACTGAACATACAGCAGCAATTATTGAGGACAGGATATACGTCATTGGAGGATTTGATCGTAATGGTGATGTAATAAAAAGAGTAGAAGTATATGACATAAGTAAGAATGAATGGATTGAAGTAGAGTCAATGCCAGTTGCATTACATCATGCGTCGGCAACTTCTTTTGAAGAGAAATTATATGTCGTCGGTGGATTTATTGATGGCTGGAATCCAACATCAAAGTTGTATATTTATGATTCAGTAGAAGATTCATGGACAGAGGGAAATTCTATGCCAACTGCAAGAGGTGCATTAACAACACAGAGATACAACAACTATATTTTTGCAATTGGAGGAATGACAAGTTTGGGTCCTACAACAATTAACGAGATGTATGACATAGAGAAAGGAACATGGATGGAAAAAGAAGCAATGCCTATTGCAAGAGAACATCTTGCGTCAGGTATCATTGGAGACAAGATTTTTGTAGTTGGAGGAAGAGTCCAATTTGGATCAAATTTGAATAACAATGAGATGTACAATATAAGTGAAGATAAATGGGAAATAATGGAAGACATGGTCTCAGAAAGAGGAGGCTTAGCAGCAACAGCAATAGAAGAAAGCATATTTGTATTTGGTGGGGAATCCAGAGTTAGTACATTTAGTAATAATGAACAATTCAATTCAATAGATAATATTTGGACAATTAGAGAACAAATGCCAACTGCTAGGCACGGATTAGTAGCTATTGCATATAATTTTTCGATATTTGTCATAGGTGGAGGAACCGAACCAGGATACAGTATGAGTGGAATAAATGAAGTATTTACACCCTCTGAGTTTAGAGAGATTGAGAATACAAGAGTGGAAGAAGATATAGTTTCTGAAGCAGATGTAAGTAATCAAATTAATGTTGAAATTTTAGAAAAGGAAGAGAATAATCAATCAGACATAGTAGCAAAGATAGCAGATCCATTTGATTCATGTCAACTAGTAGACAAATGTCTATCTCCAAATGAACAGGCATCATCTAGAATTATTTACTATGTATTCGTGATTATAATAATAATTTTACTACTAGCAATAGGTTTTACTTTGATTTCATTATACAAATACAACAAACTGAAGAAAAAATAGATAGAATCTAGTAGAGAATTTCTTCGGGATCAAAATAATCATTTTTACGAGTAGTTCTAGATTTACCCAATGTTTTTAATTCTTTAAGAAAATTAGTACGAATATTAGATTTAATTTTATCAATTTGATTATATTTATTTGTAAAACAAGTTAACTCAAGAGTAATCTCAGATCCATGAAGATCATGTATCAATACAATAGGACGAGGTTTAGATTCAACGTAATTAGTAATAATTGCAGATTGAATCAATAATTTTCTAATTTTATCAACATTATTGAAGCTACTTGTTCGATAATATAAAGTAATTAGAAATCTTTTTCCTTGGGATATAGAAATTTGGTTAGAGAGTAATAAATTATTGGGTACAACAATTACATTTTGATTTTGATCAACCAATTTACTAAATATTAAACCAACATTTGATAAAATTCCAGATATTTGTTTTTCATGTATTGAAAGAAAATCACCTTGTTTAAACGGTTTCCAAATAAAAATAATTAATCCTGATAAAAGATTACCTAATGTGTCTTTGGCAATAGCAAAAGTAATAATAATTGTAGACAAAACAAGAATAATTAACAATAAATTATTTTCAACATCATATCCAAGTAAGCCAATGATTACCCAGAAAGAAATAAATCCTATGGACAACGTGGAAATTTTTTGTAAGATGCGCAAAGAGAATACATCCATTTTTCTTTTAACAGATGAATCAGCTAATGATGATTTAGCAATACGATTAAGAAGTATAGCGCTTATAACTACAGTAAAAATTTGAAATGTTGATTTAATATATGTTATTTGAGTAGAAAAGAGATTAACATTTAAATAGATAATTAAATTGATGCCAAGGCTAATGACAAATAGAAGAATTGGAATACGTAATGGTAAATTATCTTTAGTTTTAAAACGAAAGATAGTTTTTCGTGAATAATAATCAACAAAATAAGCTAGTGCAAGAAAAAAAATAAAAATTAATCCTGGTAGAATTAAATTATCTGGAAAAAATAAAAATAAAGAATTAACCACGTGTATCATACAATGAATAAGTTAAAGTAAATATATGTTTAACTGATGAGAATTCACACACAAATAATAGAAATATTAGGTAATATTTCAAAATAGAAAAAAATAATGCGGGCCCGGAGGGATTTGAACCCACGACCTCCGGCTTTCCTCAGAATAGAGGGCCGATGCTCTAATCCAAGCTGAGCTACGGGCCCACATTTAGATTAAATTAATCAGATATAATTATTACAAAATGACTGTATATGGGTGAAAAATACACGATGAAAAGGGTTAATATAATCAACAATATTAATTTAACATGGAACAAATAGGATTAGCTTTACATATTGCAAAAAGTGGAAGATTAATTATTCAGTGCAAATCTAAAAAAGTAAATGGAAAAAATGTTTTTGATGAACGTGGAAATAAAATTGCAAAGGTTTCGGAAATAATTGGGCCGGTAAAATCACCATATGTTTCTGCAATTCCTTTAAATGATAAAGTTAAAAGAGTTATAGGCAAGAAAGTGTATATTAAATAATTATAGAAATTGGCAGTCCAAAATAGTGAATCGATTTTTTGTAACTCATGTAAGACACCATTAATTGGTGATATTGAAAGAGGTGAATATGTTTGTCCTGGTTGTGGTCTTGTTGGACATGATAGAATAATTGATACAGGACCTGAATGGAAAGCAATAGATTCAGAAGATAAATTGAGAAAAGTAAGAACAGGCGCACCTACAAGTTTAGCACTACATGATAGAGGTTTATCTACACAAATAGGTGATATTGTGAAAGATGGTAATTCAGCAAATAATAAATCAATGGAAAGAATGAAAAAATGGCAACAAAGATTAAGAACTTCATCATCACAAGAAAGAGGATTAGCAAATGTATTAGGAAGGATCAGCGAATTTTCTAGGGTTTTGAATTTACCAGATTCTACAAAAGAAACAGCTGCATTAGTGTACAGAAAAGCATTAGGAAATGGAACTGCGAAGAGTAAATCAATCAAAGGAATGGCAGCAGCGTCAATTTATCTTGCTTGTAGAAAATGTGGAACAGGTAAATCAATGAGAGAAATTTCAGATGTTTCAGGTCTTCCAAAACCTACAATAGCAAAATATTATCGATTAATATTAAGAGATGTAGAACAAGAATATGTCCCATTACATCCATTGCAGGGATATATATCAAAATTGGTAAATAAGGCTGAATTAGATCCAAAAATACAACTACATGCAGTAAGAATGGCAAATCAGATCAATGATACAAAATTAACTAGTGGTAAATCTCCAGCAGGCATAGCAGCAGCATTTGTATATATATCATCTGTAATGCTGGGTGAGAAGATACCACAAAGAGAAATTGCCGAATACGCGGATGTAACAGAAGTTACCATCAGGAATAGAACAAGAGAAATATTAGACAGATATACAATAAGACAAATAATTAAAACAAAATAAATATTAAAGACAAGATTGAGATATTAGCATTAAACGAAGTCCTATGATACAAAATAATAAAATAACAGAAATGGAAGAAATAAAATCTAAAGAACCTGAAAAGAAAACAAGAGGAAGAAAACCAAAGATTAAAGAAGTTAAAGAAACTAAAGAACCTGAAAAGAAAACAAGAGGAAGAAAACCAAAGATTA
>ENA-ORDI01000346-ORDI01000346.1-marine-metagenome-genome-assembly--contig:-NODE-346-length-33285-cov-4.744007_pt1 | contig 33285 bp, 29 predicted proteins | sample MGYA00248628_ERZ508525 | MGnify/ENA primary metagenome ERZ508525 (study PRJEB26195, sample SAMN05422138) | marine metagenome | isolation source: East of Porto Seguro, South Atlantic Ocean | place... | reverse complement strand
GCCGTATGGGCCTGGAATGCGTTCATTGCCGCTATCGCAGGTGATGTTGTCATCTGGAAACCTTCTAGTAGCACACCACTTACCGCTGTGGCTGTACAGCATATTTGTAATGCTGTTCTAAAACGCAATGGTTATCCCGGTATTTTCAATTTAATCATCGGTAAAGGATCCACAATCGGTGAACTCATGCTCAAGGATAAACGGCTGCCTTTAATTTCATTTACTGGGTCAACTGCCATGGGGCGCCGTGTAGCTGAAGTTGTTGCCCAGCGTTTTGGTAAAACAATTTTGGAATTGGGCGGTAATAATGCCATTATCGTCGATGATACTGCCGATCTTGACCTGGCTATACCTGCTATTGCTTTTGGTGCTGTCGGTACAGCTGGACAGCGCTGTACATCCACCAGGAGGGTAATAACCCACACAGGTGTCACGGATACGCTTATTCAACGTCTGATAAATGCTTATAAACAGGTAAATATCGGGGATCCACTGCAAAAAGGTACACTGATGGGCCCTTTACTTAATCAAGGGGCTGTTGATGCATATATGGAAGCGATAAATGCTATCACCGTTGCTGGCGGTGAAATAGTTTACGGTGGTAAACCGATCGCAGGTACTGGATTTTATGTTGAACCCACAATTGCACGCGTTAATAATGATTGGGATATCGTCCAGAATGAAACATTTGCCCCTATACTTTACATCATTGAATTTGAAGAGCTGGGTGAAGCACTAGAACTGCATAATGCGGTTCCACAAGGACTGTCATCATCCATGTTTACCACAAACCTACAACATGCGGAAATGTTTTTATCCACTGCGGGCAGTGATTGTGGAATTGCCAATATCAATATTGGAACATCCGGGGCCGAGATCGGCGGTGCTTTTGGAGGTGAGAAAGAAACTGGCGGTGGCCGTGAATCCGGTTCTGATTCATGGAAACAGTATATGCGTCGGCAAACAAACACTATCAATTGGAGTGATGATTTGCCTTTGGCGCAAGGCATCACGTTTGATATTTAGTAATTATAGGGAAGGGATATTATAGATGATTGATGCGCGGAATGTACATGCTATAATTGGCAAACATATGCTTGCTGATGGCATGGATCAAGTAATAGACCTAAAAAAGAGCCATGGATCCTGGCTGGTGGACGCAAGAGATGGTAAGGAGTATCTGGATCTTTTTTCCATGTTTGCCACTATGCCGGTGGGCTACAATCATCCGACTTTGCTGGAAAACCGGGAACGAATCGCTGATGCTGCACTCAATAAACCTACAAATTCAGATATCTATTCGATACAAATGGCAAAATTCGTGGACACTGTTGGCCGTATCGCCCAACCGGATTATTTACCGTATTCGTTTTACGTTGAAGGTGGGGCACTAGGTGTAGAAAATGCTTTGAAGACAGCTTTCGATTGGAAGGTGCGCAAAAACCTGGCGGCTGGAAAAGGGGAAAAAGGATCCAAAGTCATCCACTTTACAGAGTGTTTCCATGGCAGAACAGGTTATACCATGAGTTTAACTGATTCGCCCGACCCCCGCAAAACATTGTATTTTCCGCAATTTGATTGGCCCAGAATTGATAACCCGAAGCTGCACTTTCCCCTAACTGATGATGGCCTGGAAAATGTACTTAAAGCGGAAGCAACTGCCATAAACCAGATCAAGTCCGCAGTTGCTGAGAATCCAGATGAGATCGCAGCATTGATTATTGAACCGATCCAGGGAGAAGGGGGCGACAATCATTTTCGTGGTAAATTTTTTCAAGAACTGCGAGCCCTGGCTGACGAACATGAGTTTATACTTATTTACGATGAGGTACAGACAGGCGTAGGAATCACAGGGAAAATGTGGGCCCACCAACTTTTCAATTCATCTACGCGGCCTGATATCATCAGTTTTGGCAAGAAAATGCAGATCTGCGGTATTTTTGCCGGAGAACGGGTTGATGAAGTGGATGATAACGTTTTTCATGAGTCCAGCCGTCTCAATTCAACCTGGGGTGGCAACGTTGTGGATATGGTACGGATAACTGTATACCTGGAAATAATTGCGGCAGAGGATCTAGTTAATCAGGCTGCTACTAATGGAGAGTATCTACTGGCAAAACTCCATGATATTCAAGCTGATTTTGATGGAATGGTACGTAATGTTCGCGGCCGTGGTTTGTTTGCAGCATTCGATTTGCCTGATGGTTCCGCGCGGGATACTTTGGCCGACTTGATCATTGCTGAGGGTGCCTTGATCCTTGGTTCGGGGAAGAAATCGATCCGTTTCCGACCCCATCTGAATATTACCAGGGAAGAGATAGATCTTGCTGATGAGATCATCAGGAGAGCTATCGCTCGATTGTGACCAAACTTTCCGGTACGCTGTACATTGTTTCTACCCCCATTGGGAACTTGCAAGATATCACCTATCGAGCCGTGGAAACTCTTTCCGCTGTATCCTTGATTGCCGCTGAAGATACACGGCATTCAAAGAAATTGTTGAATCACTACGGGATAAAAAGACCACTTATCAGCTATTACGAACATAATCGGTTCACACGTATACCCCAAATCCTCACCCATCTTAATGATGGTAAAGATGTGGCTTTAATCAGCGATGCCGGCACACCTGGGATCAGTGATCCCGCATATAAGTTAACCCGGGCGGCAATCACCGAAAATATAACGGTAGAAACTATTCCAGGCCCCTCTGCTGTATTGGCGGGTCTTATTGCATCCGGTCTGCCCACAGATCGGTTTCTTTTTGAAGGGTTTTTACCGCCAAAAAAAGGTCGTAAAAAACGGTTAAATGCCCTGAAAGATGAACAGGCAACAATCGTATTCTATGAAAGTCCCCGCCGATTGAAGCGAACATTAAAGGACATATGTGATATTATCGGGGACCGCCCCGCAGTTGTAACCCGGGAATTGACCAAAATGAACGAAGAAATTATTCGTGGAACAGTTTCAGAGTTATTTTCGTATTTTTCTAAGCATGAGCCTAGAGGAGAAATAGTGTTAATCATCGGAAAGTCAGACCCAAATGTCTTCTTTACATAACGCGAAATTCATCACGTTTGAAGGAATCGATGGTTGTGGTAAATCTACCCAGGCCAGATTACTGCTCGAGCACATGAACAATTCTGGCGTGGAAACCATTCTAGTTCGTGAACCAGGCGGCACGAATATTTCTGAGTCGATTCGTGAAATATTACTGCACAGCAACTCTGGTAAAATGGGTGATCGTACCGAATCGCTACTAATGACAGCCAGCAGGGCCCAATTGACACAGGAGATCATAGTTCCCAATATAGAGCAGGGGAAATTTGTAATTGCTGATCGCTATAGTGATTCGACATTGGCCTACCAGGGCGGTGGGCGAAACCTGGATATTGAATGGCTAATTGAACTGAATAATTATGCTACCTTTACATTGCTTCCAGATATTACATTTTTCGTAGACATACGACCAGAGGAGGCCTTAAGAAGGCTGGATAACAATAAGGATCGAATTGAGGGTATAGGGATTGAATTTCAAACCCGCGTCAGGAAAACCTATCACGAATTGGCAGAAAGATTCAATGATCGCTATGTTATACTTGATGGGTATGGTGAAAAAGGTGATATTCACCGAAAGGTATTGAATGAAATGAGAAGAAGAAAGTTTATATCTTGAAAATGCACAGCCAAAAATTCATTAAAATCAGTATCATTTCAGTAGCGGTCATTGCGATCAGTCTATTCTCGCTGGCGTTAACGAAATCAGATGATTATCGTGAGCTGGCTCGTTCACAACGCTTAATCAATGAAGTATATAAATCGCTTATTACGCGTTATGCTGATCGCCTGGATACAGAAAAATTCACCAAAATAGTTATCAATAATATGCTTGATGACCTTGATCCTTATACCGTTTACATGGAAGAGGATGAAAAAGAAGGCCTGGACCTTCTTACTCGAGGAAAATATGGTGGTGTTGGCATAAACCTTGGCGAACGAGATAAGAAACTTACCGTAATATCTCCAATGGATGATTCACCAGCCAAGCGTAAGGGCATCATGGCTGGAGACATTATTGTCAAGATTGATGGATCGCCTACTAAAGAAATGTCGCTGGATGATGCGGCAAGTCATATACGGGGACCCAAGGGTACTGATGTAACGCTGTTCATCAAACGATTTGGCGATGAACAATTAATTGAATACGTATTAACCCGGGATGATATTACGGTTAAGGATGTGGCCTATGCAGGAATGCTGGATAATGAAACCGGATATATTCGCCTAACAAGATTTTCCAAAAATTCTGGTCCAGAAATGCGCTCTGCTATCATGAAACTACAGCGTGATAATGCCAGCCGAATTATCATTGATCTTCGTGATAATCCTGGAGGTTTGTTGCAATCCGCGATTGAAATACTGGATATGCTCATTCCAAAAGGTGAACTACTGCTTTCCACCAAAGGGCGTCTGCCAGAAGCGAATAAACGATATATTTCTAGAAAAACACCGGTTATCAAAGATGATGTCAAGATCGCTATTCTTATTAATGAAGGTAGTGCCTCAGCCAGTGAAATCATTGCTGGCACTGTACAGGACCTGGATCGGGGAGTTATTGTTGGTACACCTTCATTCGGTAAAGGGCTGGTGCAGTCCGTCTATGGCCTGGATAGTAGCGGTAAGCGCAGCCTAAAAGTAACCACTGCTAAATATTACGTACCCAGTGGACGATTAATTCAAAAACCTGGCTATATCAACGATAAGCTGGTGGTACGTGATGAAAAAGAGGACAGTATCTTTGTTACTGTAGGTGGCAGAAAGGTTAAAGGTGGGGGAGGCATCACACCTGATTACGAAGTGGTAATGCCCAAAAGTACTCCGCTGCTGCTAGAATGCTGGAGGAAAGGTTTATTTTTCAGTTTTTCCCAGGAGTGGCAACATAAATATGATAGTTATGAGGATGCATTGATAGATTTGGACCTGATGGCAGATTTCAAGGTATTTATTGATGCTCATGAGGTGGATGTGACCACTGAGGGAGAGAAACAATTTCAGGAAGCGCGGACGAAAATAACTGCATTGGACAGCACAAATATGGATCTTATCCTGGCCTTTGATTTTGTAGAAACCTTTATTATTGATAGGGAAGCAACGTTGTTTGAAGCGGAAAAAGATGATCTACGGCGCAGGCTCCTGCTAGAACTGGTGGGGATCATGCAAGGAACAGAATTCCGGGTCGCAGAATCAATCAAAGATGACCCTGTCGTAATCAAAGCAAAAGAAATTCTTCAGGATCCAGTAGCATATAGCGGTCTATTCCAACCAAAAAATAACGACAAAAGTTTTTAATTTATAGTTATAAAAAGGGATTAAAGTAATCCTGAAAAATAGATTGCAAAAATCCATTTGCACGACGAATTTCGTACCCACTTGGGGCGATTAGCTCAGGTGGTTAGAGTGCTTGCTTGACATGCAAGAGGTCACTGGTTCAAGTCCAGTATCGCCCACAATTAATTGTAGGAAAACATATTATAGTAAAAATAATGAAGACTGACTTCGGCCAACATGAAAAGCGTCAACCAGGGGTGGCCGCCGATAACGTTTCTGTCCTTGTAGCGGAAATCACATTTTAATTTGTACCCGGACTTAATCACATTATGAGCCAAATTACCGTTACGCTTCCGGATAATAGTGCCCGTTCCTACGGTAGCGGTGTAACTCCCCAGGAAATAGCAGAAAGCATCGGTTCGCACCTGGCACAAGATGCCTTAGCGGCACAGGTCGATGGTCAATCCGTTGATCTGAATGTTCCCATTGAAGCTGATGCAGAAGTAGCTATTCTCACGGGTGATTCGCCGGAGGGACATGAAGTATTGCTGCACAGTACGGCGCACCTAATGGCCCACGCTGTAAAAAAGCTTTTCCCCGATGCAAAAGTGACAATTGGTCCAGCGATTGAAAACCGTTTTTATTATGATTTTGATATAGATGGCACATTTTCTGATGAGGATCTGGTAAGAATTGAGAAAAAAATGCGGGAATTAGTGGCAAATGATCATGTCGTAAAAAGGATGGAATTAACTCGCGGTGAAGCGGTTAAACTATTTAATGAAATGAACGAGTCCTATAAAGTTGAAATAATTGAACAAATTGAAGGAGATGATAATATTTCTGCCTATACACAAGGCGATTTCACAGACCTCTGCCGTGGTCCCCATGTACCACTAACGGGGAAGATCAAATACTTTAAACTGCTGAATACTTCTGGTGCCTACTGGCGCGGTAATGAAAACAATAAGATGCTGCAGCGCATATATGGCACTGCTTTTAGTTCAAAGAAAGCGTTAAACAAATACTTAAAGTTCCTTGAAGAAGCAAAAAACCGCGACCATCGTAAACTGGGTAAGGAACTTGCTTTGTTCACGTTTGATGAGGAAGTGGGACCCGGGCTTCCGCTATGGCTGCCAAATGGTACTGTTATCATTGATGAATTAGAAGCCCTGGCCAAGGAAACGGAGGATAAAGCCGAATATCAGCGGGTGAGAACACCCCATCTGAGCAAAGGATCCTTGTACGAAAAATCAGGCCACCTGGAGCATTACCAGGAGACCATGTACCCCAGCATGGATGTCGATGGAATAGAATATTATGTTAAACCAATGAATTGTCCCCATCACCATAAGATTTATGCAGCCCATCCAAAAAGTTATCGTGACCTGCCCGTGCGATTGTCGGAATACGGAACCTGTTATCGCTATGAGAAATCGGGACAATTATTTGGCCTGATGCGGGTCCGAGGTATGCAGATGAATGATGCCCATATCTACTGTACCCCGCAGCAGTTTAAAGATGAATTCCTGGCAGTCTGCAATATGTACCTGTACTATTTTGATATATTTGGTATCGATAAATATCAGCTCCGGCTCGGTCTTCATAACCCCGAAGGTCTTGGTGGGAAATATATTGATGAACCAGAACTATGGAAACAGACGGAAGCGGAAGTTCGACAGGCATTGATAGAGGGTAATATTGACCATGAGGAGATATCCGGCGAAGCAGCATTCTACGGGCCGAAGATCGATGTGCAGGTTTGGAGTGCCATTGGGAAAGAATTCACATTGGCCACAAATCAAGTAGATTTTGCTATCCCAAAACGATTTGGTCTCACGTTTACCGATGAAGCAGGTCAGGAACAAACACCGCTCTGTATCCATCGCGCGCCCTTGAGCACCCACGAACGGATCATCGGCTTTCTGATTGAACATTATGGTGGTGATTTTCCATTGTGGCTGGCTCCAATCCAGGTTGCCGTATTGCCCGTATCCGATAAGGTGATAGATTATGCCAAAAATGTGGAGACCGCATTGAAGGAGGCGGGAATCAGGGTCCAACTAAATGGGCAGCCTAATAAAGTCGGTGCAAAAATACGCCAAGCAGAATTACAACGCATAAATGTGATGCTCGTTGTCGGAGAAAAGGAAGCTCAGGACAATCAGGTAGCATTACGGAGACGTTTTAAAGGAGACCTGGGTACCCAGTCACTGGATGATGTCGTAACAGAATTAAAAACAGAAATAGAAACCAGGAGGAATACGTATCGCACTAATTGATAAAGCAAAAGTTAACGAAAGAATAGAAGCAGAAGAAGTCCGGCTAATATCCGAGGATGGAGAACAGTTGGGTATTGTGGCGTTGGAAGATGCCATGAAACAGGCGGAAGATGTGGGTTTGGACCTTATGGAAGTATCGCCAAATTCGGATCCACCTGTTTGCAGAATTGTTAACTTTGGTAAACTGAAATACGAGAAGAAAAAAAAGATACAGATCAGTAAAAAGAAACAGCATGTTATTAAGGTTAAAGAAATACGACTGCGCCCAAAAATTGGAGATCATGATTTTGAGACAAAGGTCAATAATATGGGCAGAAAGTTTATCCAGGAAGGGTTCAAGCTAAAGGTGACCATTATGTTTCGAGGCCGGGAAATGAGCCGCATTGACCTGGGAGAAGATCTATTAAACCGTGTTGCCGATGCACTGGAAGATATTGCTGAACCGGAAGGAAAAACTGATCTGGAAGGAAGACGCATCTCAGTTTATTTCACAGCATTGTAGGAGAAAATCTAATGCCAAAAATGAAAACAAGACGTGCCGCTGCCAAGCGTTTCAAACTTACCGGTCGCGGACGTATCAAACGGAACAAAGCAAACCATAGCCATATGCTCATCAGGCGTTCAAACAGTGCCAAGCGAAAAATGCGTAAATCGACTCTTGTGGATAGCACTGAAGAGAAAAGAGTACGCCGGATGCTGGGCTTATAAAGGAGGCGAAAAATGCCAAGAGCAAATAGTTCTGTACCACGGCACAGACGGCATCGAAAGATCATCAAGCAGGCCAAGGGCTACTATGGTGCCCGGAGCCGCACTTTCAAATCAGCAAAAGAAGCTGTATGGAAGGCCGGGATCTATGCCTACCGTGATCGGCGGCAGAGAAAGCGCTTTTTCCGTCGCTTGTGGATCGCGCGAATCAATGCTGCGGCCAGGTTGAATGGGATGTCGTATTCTGCATTTATAGCAGGCCTTAAACGCAAGGGTATTGAACTGGATCGAAAAGTACTGGCCGACCTGGCAGTGCGTAATCCAGAAACCTTTGCCGAGTTGGTTACCGCTGTACAGGAGTGACCACCACTATGCAAGAAACTATCGAGGCGGTCTGGAAAGCATTTCAGGCCGACCTCGATTCGTTTCCTACTGATCGCCGTGAAGTAGATTCACTAAAAAGTAAATATTTCGGCCGCAATGGTGCCTTAGCAAAACTCTTTTCCCAGATGGGGAAAATCGTGCCAGAGGAACGACCCGGCGCTGGGAAATTGATCAATGATCTAAAGCAGGAACTGACCGAAATATTTGACGCAAAATCCGCGGAACTCTTTTATAATGCTGAGAGCACGACGGAAAACGTTGATTATACGCTGCCTGGTGAAACGCAGAGAATTGGTACGATCCATCCCGTCACAAAAACGCTCAAGGAGATAAAAGATATTTTCAAGTCAATCGGTTTCATGGTAGCCTATGGCCCCGAGATCGATGACGATTACCATAATTTTACGGCTCTTAATTTTCCTCAACATCATCCGGCCCGGGATATGCAGGATACTTTTTTTATTAAAGAGAATGTCGTCCTGCGTACCCATACATCAAATGTCCAGATCCATCTAATGGAAAATACGAATCCGCCACTGCGCTATATTGTGCCGGGACGGGTATATAGAAACGAGGCCATCAGTTTTAAGAGTTATTGTTTGTTCCATCAGGTCGAAGGGCTGGTGGTGGATAAATATATTTCCTTTGCCGATCTGAAGGGAACGTTGGAATATTTTGTAAAACGCGTCTTTGGTAATGATGTGCGGATGCGTTTTCGCCCCAGTTTCTTTCCTTTCACTGAACCAAGCGCAGAAGTTGATATCTGGGATGATAAACGGCAGCAATGGCTGGAGATCTTGGGTTGCGGCATGGTGGACCCAGCTGTATTCGAAAATGTTGGTTACGATCCCAATATCTGGCACGGGTACGCCTTTGGACTTGGAATTGAACGGATCGCCATGCTGAAATACGGCATAACAGACATTCGCCTTTTCTTTCAAGGTGATAAACGATTCCTGGAACAATTTTAATGCGAATTTCCATTGACTGGCTCAAAGAATTTGTTGATATAAAAGAGGATCCAGCAGATCTGTCGGATATGTTATCCATGCTGGGCCTGGAAGCAGAACCGGTACATGATTTTTCAGCATTATCCGGTGTTGTTATCGGGAAAGTGGCAACAGCCAAAAAGCACCCCAATGCTGATCGGTTAAAATTATGCACGGTCAATGATGGAATCGATACAGTGAATGTGGTGTGCGGCGCACACAATGTAGACACTGGACAAACGGTCGCCTTTGCCCAAGTAGGCGCGGAATTACCTGGCGGGTTTATAATCTCAAAAGCAAAAATCCGGGGCGAAGAGAGTAGGGGTATGATCTGCTCGGAGCGTGAGCTCGGTATATCCGATGAACATGAAGGAATCATGGTACTGCCAGATAAATTGAAGGCCGGTACTGCGATTAACGACTACCTGGGTGAGGTTTATAATGCTCTGGACCTCGATATCACACCAAACAGACCAGATGGTTTTTCCCATTATGGCGTGGCCCGGGAGATTGCCCTGAAAACCGGTAGAAAACTCAAAGAATTATCCATAAAGAAAGCAACACAGAAGGTGGATGACATTCACGACATCGCTACTGTGAAAATAGCCAACAAGGATGACTGTCCCAGATACATGGGTGCTGTACTAAAAAATGTGTCTGTGGGATCATCGCCGGACTGGATGGTAGCGCGCTTGAAGGCCGCTGGCCAGCGCAGTATCAATAATATTGTGGATATATCCAATTATGTTCTCCTGGAAATGGGGCACCCAACCCATATCTTCGATTACGATAAGATCCCCTCAAATATTATTGGTATTCGACGGGTAAAAAATGATAAACAAATCACCACTCTGGATGAGGAAAAACGAAAATTGTCGCCACAGCAACTCTTAATCACAGATGGAATAAAGCCAATTGCCTTGGCCGGTATCATGGGCGGCCTGGAAGCAGCTGTAACGGAAACCACTACGACTGTTTTTGTCGAAAGCGCATATTTTAATCCAGTTACCATCCGCAAGGGTTCCAAGGAACTGGGTTTGCTGACGGATGCTTCGCGGCGATTTGAACGGGGAGCGGATATCCAGGCAGCTGAAACTGCGTTGTGGCGGGTTATCAATCTACTTGTGGAAATGGCAGATGGAACGATGGTGCCCGGTATCATTGATGAGTATCCAGGCGCTGTAAAGGTGCCGAGTATTTCAATGCGACGTTCCGAACTGGATCTTTATGCCGGTTGCGATATCAGTGATCAAAAAGTCACCGGAATACTTAATGGTCTTGGGGTGACAAATACTAAGAAAAAGGACCATTGGGTTTGCAAACCGCCAACATATCGTCCCGATCTGGAGCGGGAAGTTGACCTAATCGAGGAGATCATCAGAGTATATGGGTATGATAATATTCCTTCAGCGACCCATTTTTCATCCTCATTCTCGCTCGTTGATCCTGACCCGGAGGAAAATCTTGACCAACTACGACAGCTATTAAGCGGGTTTGGCTATCACGAATGTCAATCCAATTCGCTGCAGAGCGCAGGGTGGACCAAGGCCAGGGGGGGGGAACCGGTACCGGTAATGAACCCACTAAGCGAGACCATGACCCATATGCGCACCGATCTACTGCCCGGTTTGCTGGAAACTATCGATTTTAATATCAAAAATGGTTCCCCCGATATGTACCTGTTTGAAATAGGGAATGTATTCCAGCAGCAAAAACCAGGTTTCAAAGGAATTAAGGAAACACCTATAATGTGCGCTGCTCTGCACGGGCATAGTGCATCCCTAACGGTGCACGGTCAGGCGAAAGCGACCAGTCTTTTTACCGCTATGGGACATATTAATAGCCTATTTGAAGCGGCGGGTTCCAGTGAACCCGATTTTGAGCCGGCTGATAATAGTGGATTTGCCAATGCATTCAAAATTAACCAGGGTAAACAATGTTTTGGTTTACTGGGGACCGTTGACAGGAAATTTGTGATAGAACTGGACCTTGAAATTGACGATCCTGTGTATAGTTTTCATATTGAGCTTGATCCATTTACAGAATTGCTGGATCAGCAAAGGAAATTCGCGCCGATCAATCCCTATCCGATCGTGGAAAGGGATGTTGATTTTGTACTGGGTGAAGAAGTGGAGACGGGAGCAGTTTCCGCATTGATAAGAGGAAAAAATTTCCCCAATCTCATTGCGGTCTTTCCGCTGGATATATTTCGGCACGATAGCTTGGGTGTCGGGACAAAAAGCGTCACCTTTCATTTCAAATTCCAGAAACCAAATAAAACTCTTGAAGACAAGGATGTAACTTCCGTAATAGATAAAATTAAGCGTCTTGTTTCGTCAGAGTTTAACGCTAAATTACGTTCATGAATTTGAGGAATTGAGGAGGATATTTATGGATGACAATGAAAGTTTTGTTCGCGTAACAATTTTTGGCCAAGATTATACAGTAAAGGCACCAGCGGATTCCACGTACATTAAATCCATAGCTAAATATGTTGATGAAAAAATGCGGGAAGTTCAGCAAGGACTTACTGATCCACAGTCAACCACGAGAATTGCCATGCTAGCGGCCATGAATATTGCTGACGAATATTTTTCTTCGCGCAATAATAAAGATAAGTTCACTTCTGAGATTGAAGGTAAAGTACAGTCAATCATCGAAGGTATTGACGAAGAACTGAATTAACCTAACCTATCCTATGGCTGAAACCAGGATTCTATCGGGCAACGTGGTTTCAGATGCAGTCTACGCTGCCCTCGAAAGCCGTATTCAATTTCTCAAAGAATCCAGCGTTGTCCCTGGTCTTGCCGCCGTTATTGTTGGAGAAAATCCAGCATCACAGGTATATGTACGTAATAAGACCCGTAAATTTTCCGAACTGCAGCTCCATTCTGAAACGATTAAACTACCTCATGAAACAACGCAGGCGGTTCTTCTCGATCGAATAGTGGCGCTAAATAATGATCCTCTTTACCATGGTATTTTGGTGCAATTACCGTTGCCAGATCATATTAATAGAGCACTGATCATCGATTCCATTGCGGTGCACAAGGATGTCGATGGTTTCCATCCGGAAAATCTAGGCCGGTTAACCGCTGGAAGACCACGGTACGTACCCTGTACACCAAAGGGAATTATGCGTATTCTTAAGCATTATGATATTGATCCTTCCGGAAAACACGCGGTCGTGCTGGGTAGAAGCAATATTGTGGGCCGGCCCATGTCAATATTGCTGAGCCAAAAACAGAAATTCTCGAATGCGACCACAACTATTTGTCATTCGGGGACGGCAGATTTAAGAGCCTTGGCAAAGCAGGCAGATATATTAATTGCAGCTTTAGGAGTACCCGAATTTGTAGATCAATCATTCATTAAAGAAGGTGTTACCATAATTGATGTAGGAATAAATAGGGTAGATGATGATTCAGAAAAGGGATACAAACTGGTAGGAGATGTTGCTTTTGAAGCAGTGCAGGGCATTGCCGGTAGCATTACACCTGTTCCCGGCGGCGTAGGACCCATGACGATCGCCATGCTCGTTGAAAATACAGTGGAAGCTGCAGAAAATTCACTTGGTTAAGATTCTCAGACGTTGCTATTATTTATAAATTGATCTGGCGGAAATGTTTTCAAACAAGTTAACCGGTTTGACGCTGTGCGTTGTGGTTTCATTAACCTGCAGTGACACAAAGCATGCGGACTTTACACTGGCAAAATTCCAATACAATAAAACGGATTATGATGAATATATCATTGCTAGAAGTGATGGGTATCATCAGCTTACGGGTTACGATGTATCCGATTTAAGTTTCGGTATTGTTGTAGTACCTGGATTCTATCCCAGGGGCTGGACCAAGAAAGGATTTGAATGGGCGGAACCACTGCGCGAATTGACCAGATTTCAGGTACCTGTCTGGCTCTACCGGTATAACTGGAATCAATGTCCTGAACAGGCAGTGGGAGAATTCCATACTGCCATGGCCAACTTGGAAATCGAAAATCCGCACCTTGATTCCTTATGGGTTATTGGACACAGCTATGGTGGCTTAATTGTGGCCCTGCTGGCCGAAAAATGGGATCAAGAGTTACCGCTCGCGATTCATGCTATTGCTGCTGCTATGACCGGAAGTAGCCGATCAGAAAAATTATGCGGATTTTCCAAGCAATGTGGTTATGTCATCGCCAATAACGTCCATTTCACCCAATGGCGCACGGTCCATGCCCAGGACGGCGCATTCAGAAGGATGGAAGTAGACCCGCAGATCACAACAATAGACCGGGGAACCATACAGCAACTTCCAGAAAATTGGGGTGAACTGAGGTTGGGACATAACTTGTCTATCAAATGGGTGTGTAATAATTTGTAATCAAATAAGCCATTGTAAAAATGGCATTTCTCCTTGAGATTCTTCCTCGTATGCGCCCGTAGCTCAGTTGGATAGAGCGCCTGCCTCCGGAGCAGGAGGTCACAGGTTCAAATCCTGTCGGGCGTACTGAATAGTATAAAAGGAATTATTTGAAAATCAACACTCGTTATGTATCTATAATGATTCCTTTTAAAACTTTCCGCAATTCGTACTGAATTGCATTGTTAATCAACCGCTAGATTAATTATTATCTATGAGCACTTAAACAGCATGTAATGCAGTTAATTAGACAGATATTTTTTCTTTTTGCCGTTTTCTGGTTATCTGGGTGTGCTGCACTTGTCTCTGTTTTAATCCCCTTGGAAGATGTGGCCAAACCTACCGGACCATATCATGTAGGTACCCAGGTTATCCATATGGTCGATGAAAAGCGGTCAGCCTGGTATGGGGAAGAAAACAACGGGCCGAGGGAGATAATGGTTCGAGTCTGGTATCCGGCCCAGCCTCAGGAAGGTGATCAAAAGGCACCGTATATTTATAATGAAAAATTGATTGGAGATGTAGTTGCTGAAGATTTTGGAATTCCCAAATATATGATGCGAAATATAAGCAATATCAATGGGAACTCCTGGGCGGTGGCCCAACCGGTAAATGAGAAATTCCCTGTATTAATTTTTTCCCATGGCCATGGCGGCCTAAAAATCCAGAACACAACCCAGATGGAAGAAATGGCCAGTCACGGCTATGTGGTTTTCGCTTGTGATCATGCTTATGATGCCGGTGTGTCCATTTTCCCAGGTGAACGGATAATTTTTAGTAAAACAGATATACCGGAAGGTTTCACTGAAGAGGAAAAGTGGGATTTGCGCCGTGTACAATTAGACTATCGCGTTGCAGATATACAATTTATGCTGGATGAAATGACCCGGGAAAATTTTCTCAGTGTAGCGTTAAAAAATAGTTTGGACCTGGATCATATCGGTGTATTTGGTCATTCATTCGGCGGCGGTACGAGTGTTGTGGTGGCATCAACAGATGAGCGGATCGATGCCTGTTTTGGTTTGGACACCTGGTTTTTACCGGTTCCTTCCACCGTGCTCAACAGTGATCTCAATAAACCGTTTATTCATTTGGGACAGGTGCGCTGGAAAGAAGAAGACAATTACTTGAAACTGGACACCCTGGTGGGGAATAATAGCGCCTGGTCGCTACGACTGTATGTACAGGGTGCAACTCATTATGATTTCACTGATTTTTCCCAGTTCAACCGGTTAACAAAACGCTTTGGTTCCGGAGAGATAGCAGCACCAAGAATTCGTAGAATTACCAATTCAGCTATTAGAGATTTTTTTGATCATTATTTAAAAAATGGTCCGGCCCTCGCAGCGGAAACCTATGAAAAGGTTTACCCGGAGGTAATTGTAAAACAATATTGAATAATTTTTTATTGTGGATTTCGCGATTATACTGACAACCGCGTCAGCGGCAGAAGAGGGGCGGTCAATAGCCAATACACTGGTGGAAAAGCAGCTTGCAGCCTGCGTCAATATCATTCCCAAAATTTCTTCTGTATACCGGTGGGAAGGGAAAATTCAATCCGAAACGGAGGTTTTATTGCTTATCAAGACTACCAAGGATCTGGAAGCCGAAGTTTACCGGGAGGTGCAGAATGTGCATTCCTATGATACACCTGAATTAATTACATTGCCAATCACAAACGGTTCTGAAACATACCTTGACTGGATGACGGCCGCAGTGCGCAAACAATAGGGGACCAGGATGTTTAGCCGTAAATCATCAAAATTCTTGGCCTACTTCACTATCCTTATTTCAGTTGGAACCCTAGGGTTTTACGTTATTGGGGGCGATGAATGGTCATTAATTGACAGTTTTTATATGACTCTTTTCACTATGACAACTGTCGGATTTGGTGAAGTACATCCCCTCAGTGATTTAGGTCGATTATGGACCAGTTTCGTTATCGTTTTTGGCGTTAGTGGTTTCCTGTATATGTTATCAGAAATTGGCGCTGAACTTGTAGAATTTAGAGTTTATAAAGAAAACCAAAAGAAAAGGAAGATCAGAAAGATGAAAAATCACTATATCATCTGTGGCTACGGTCGTATGGGCGCAGTCATTGCAAAAGAATTACATGAAAAAAACCATCCTTTTGTAGTGGTGGAATTAGATCAGGATAAGGTAGATAAAATATCAGCACTTGGTTACCAGTCCATTCTAGGCGACGCTACAATTGAAAAAACACTGGAAGAAGCAGGTATCCACGAGGCGGCCGGTATTGTAGTATGCTTGAACAACGATCCAGATAATCTGTTCGTTACCCTAACCGCTAGATCCTTGAACCATGATGCTTTTCTGGTGAGTCGCTGCAGTCAGATAAATAATAAACCAAAACTAAAGCAGGCTGGGGCAGATAAAGTCGTCAATCCTTATACAGCTGGAGGTCATCACATGGCTGAACTGCTGATTTCTCCTGAATTGGAAGATACCGTATCCTTAAGCCTGAGTCAGGATATTGTTGATTTAGCGATTGATGAAGTAAATCTGACCAATTTGAATTCATTTCATGGGGTGAAGATCAAGGATTCAAAAATTCGGGAAGAATTTAACCTGATAATCGTGGGGTTAGTTAACGGGGATGGCAGTTACGAAATTAATCCGGATCCAGAATTACAGCTTAGCGCAGAACATACTGTCATGATCCTGGGGCAAAAGGGGCAGTTACAAGAATTTAAGGACAAGTTTCCTTCTCACATATAAATGTCGTATAATATATATTATGTATAATTATGTATATAAGTAAATATATTACTTTACGACGAAGTTGACTAATCTACCTGGTACGACCACCTTTTTTACTATTTCTTTGCCTTTCAGGTGTTTTTTAACACTATCCACCTTTGCGGCCTCCGTTTTTATTGTTTTATCATCAGTTTCAACCGGTGCTTGTAAATTGCCCCGTAACTTGCCATTTACCTGAATTGCTATAGTAATCAAGTTTTCTTTAGCCAGTTCCGAGTTGAAAACTGGCCATTTTGAATAGGATAATGATTCAAATGCATTCATTTGTTCATTTAATTCCTCAGTCATATGCGGTATAAACGGATTCAAGAGCAAAATAAATGTTTTAAGCGTTTCCTTGTTGATACTTGCTAAGCCTTGTAAATGATTGGAAAATATCATCATTTGGGATATGGCCGTATTGAAACGCATATTATCCAGGTCATTGGTGACCTTGGCGATAGTTTGATGTAATAATCGTGTAGTTTCCTTAGAATCTGTCTGCTCGCTGTGTTTGTCAGTATCATTAAATATTCGCCAGATCTTTTCGGCAAACCGGGCACAGCCCTGTAATCCCTTTGTCGACCAGGGTTTAGACTTATCCAGCGGTCCCATAAACATTTCATATAAACGCATAGAATCAGCACCATATTCTTCAATAACATCGTCAGGATTGATGACATTGCCCCGGGATTTACTCATTTTCTGTCCATCTTTGCCCTGAATCATTCCTTGATTAAAGAGTTTTTTGTACGGTTCTCTCGTGGATACAAGACCCAGATCATGCAATACATGATGCCAGAATCGGGAATAAAGCAAATGCAGAACAGCGTGCTCTACCCCGCCAACATACAGATCCACGGGCATCCAGTATTTTTCCACATCTGCATCCCAGGGCCGATCCTCGTTGTTCGGGTCAAGAAAACGCAGATAATACCAGCAGGATCCAGCCCATTGGGGCATTGTATTCGTCTCCCGTCGCGCCGGCGCACCGGTTTCGGGATCTGTAGTATTGACCCAATCTCCGATAGCGGACAAGGGCGATTCGTGTGTACCGGTGGGCAAATATTGCTCAACATTCGGTAACAATAAGGGTAATTCGTCCTCAGGAATGGCTTTATGGTCGCCGTCGACATGGATAATGGGGAACGGTTCACCCCAATAGCGCTGCCGGGAAAACAACCAGTCCCGCAGTTTATACTCCACTGCCCTTTCACCTCTATCTATTTTTTCCAGATATACAATGGTCTTTTCGATAGCCTCTTTGACAGGTAGATCATTGATAGAAAAAGAACCATCGGGCGTAGCGGAATTCATCATGGTTCCTGTTTCTGTATCAGTAAATGCAGCCGAACTAATATCACTGCCGGCAACAACCTGCACAATGGGCAGATCAAATTTCTGGGCAAATTCGAAATCACGCTGGTCGTGGCCCGGTACGGCCATAATTGCTCCGGTACCATAGGACATGAGCACATAATCTGAGATCCAGATCGGGATTTCCTCGTTATTCAGCGGGTTTATTGCGTGGGCACCAACAAAAACACCGGTTTTTTCCTTATTCAGTTCTCCGCGGTCTAGATCGGACTTTCCTGCCGCAGATTTAACATAGTTAGCAATGGTTTCTTGTACTTTATCATCGGTCAGTTTTTTCACCAGCGGATGCTCCGGAGCCAACACCATGTATGTTGCTCCAAAAAGCGTATCTGGTCTTGTTGTAAATACACGTATTGTTTTGTTTATAGACGGTATTTTAAAATCTACATTGGCACCATCCGAGCGACCGATCCAGTTGCGCTGCAGGTTCTTGACGCTTTCCGGCCAATCGACATCGTCCAGACCGGCTAGGAGTGATTCTGCGTATTCGGTAATGCGAAACACCCACTGGAGCATGGGTTTGCGGATAACCGGATGTCCTCCCCGCTCCGATTTTCCATCAATAACTTCTTCATTGGCCAGTACAGTGCCCAGTTCCGGACACCAGTTCACTGGTACTTCACCTTGATAGGCCAGACCGCGTTTATAGAGTTGCAGGAAGATCCACTGCGTCCACTTGTAATATTTGGGGTCGGTGGTGTTGATCTCCCGATCCCAGTCGTAGGAAAAACCCAGGCTCTTGATTTGAGATTTGAACCGTTTGACGTTCTTTTTGGTTGTATCTGTCGGATGCGTACCAGTTTCGACGGCATATTGCTCTGCCGGCAGTCCAAATGCATCCCAGCCCATGGGATGGAGTACATTGAATCCCTGCATCCGTTTATACCGGGCCAGGATGTCCGTGGCTGTATAGCCCAGAGGGTGTCCTACGTGAAGTCCATCTCCCGATGGATAGGGAAACATGTCCAGGATATAATACTTGGGTTTTTGCGTATCCAGCTCGACTTTAAAGGTCTTATTTTCATCCCAGTACTGTTGCCACTTCGGCTCTATGGCTAAATGATCGTATTTCCTGCTCATGGCTGTTCTGTCGGGGTGAAAGGATTTGAACCTTCGACCTCGTCGTCCCGAACGACGCGCGCTAACCGGGCTGCGCTACACCCCGAAATAATTAATCCTGGAACAATGTAACGGTGAGCAATCTACTTTATTTGGTATTCAAACTGAAATAGCTAAATCAGTGCTTTCAGCACCAGAAATCCGCCGATCAGCAAAATGGTGAATATGATCGATAAAATATTGAAATACTTATCAATAAAGGCGGTGATCGGTTCACCAAATTGGCGAATCAACAGAGCCACCAGGAAGAAACGAGCCGAGCGGCTTACCGTTGAAGCCAGCAGAAACATGGGGAAATTGACGCTAAATGCACCAGCGGAAATGGTAATAATCTTGAAGGGTATGGGCGTAAAACCGGCTGTGAAAACGATCAGGAAATTATAGATCTCATATTTTTCCTGGATATTGAGGAACACCTGCTCAGAAAAACCTGGGATATGATTAAAAAAGAACATGGCAACTGCTGAGTATGCCTCGGCCCCACTCCACCAGGCAAAATACCCAATACCATACCCAGCCATACCCCCTACGATACTGGCCACACTGCAAACCAGGGCAAAACGGATCGCTTTTGAACGGGCACCTAAGGCCAGGGGTATCAAAAGCACATCAGGTGGAATGGGGAAAAAAGATGATTCTGCCAAGGCCAGTAAGAACAGGGCCGGTACACCATACTTGGTTTCGGCCCAATGCAGGATCCAGTCGTATAGTCTGCGCAGGTAATTCATTGGTTCAAGGTAAATAGTTTATACGATCTTTTCAGAAATGGTTCCTGACTCCGGATCTTTCAAGATCTGTTTTGTTTTCCCGTCAGGCATTACTTCTTTCTTGATCAGGATCATACCGTCTATTTCCTGCATGGTACGAATATGCGGTACCTGTTCATCACCCTGCCAGACATCCAGTTGTACCGGTTCCCATTGTTTACTTTTGGTGGAAAGATAACAGGTGTCAATCATGGCATTAACCACATAACCATCATAGAATGTTTCCATGGGTGTTTGCTTACTGTCCATGCAATTGAACATATCCTTGAACATCTCGGTGTAGCCCAGTTCCGCGGCCTCATCGCCAACGGGAAAGATCCAACCACTGTCCCCTTCCGCTTTTTCAGCTACGTAACCACCCTGTCCTCTAGTAGTAAACATCTCATACCCAGTGCGCAGCCAGTGATTCAGCCAGATCGTCCCTTCTGAGCCAGAGATCTCATCGCGAAGATCCATCCCGCCACGAAACGCCCAGCTGACTTCAAATTGCCCCATGGCGCCATTCTCAAAGCGGATCAGGCCAATGCCATGGTCTTCCCCCTCAATAGGATGTACTAATGTGTCTGCCCAACACATTGCTTCCACGGGACGAATGCCTTTCCCGATAAAATTGCGGATGATCTCGACACAATGGCAGCCCATATCGATGATCGCGCCGCCACCAGCCAGTTCATTGTCCCAGAACCAGTCGCTATGGGGTCCAGGGTGGGTCTCTCGAGAACGAACCCACATTACCTTGCCAATCGCCCCATCAACAGCAGATTGGATAGCTTTCAGTGTCTTTGGCGGATATACAAGATCCTCCAGATACCCATTGAATACGCCTGCTTTTTCCACCGCTTCAAGCATCACCAACGCTTCCTGGGCAGTCCGGCCTAGTGGTTTCGTGCATAGAATAGCCTTACCCGCGTCCGCTGCAGCAAGAACCGCTTCCTCATGTCGATGGTTTGGTAGTCCGATAATAACCGTATCAATATCATCATTTTGTACTGCTTCTTTCAAATCAGTCGAATGGCTGGGTACAGCCCATTTATCCTGAAATTCCTGTCCACTTTCTGCGGTACGTGAATACACTGTATGTACCCGGTCCATCGTACGTTGGCTGTGGAGTGTGCCGGTATAAAAATCAGCAATAAATCCTGTGCCCAGCATGGCAATGCGATGTGCTTCACTCATGTATGTCATCCCTCCTTAATAATTTACTGATACAGCGATAGCGGACATAACCTCACGTTGGCTGGTGGTCCCCGCAGGCCGGTTCAATAGTTTACCATCCACCACCATAGCGCTGGAACCACCGCCGTCCAGGTTGATCGCTTCCACACAACCTAGATCACGCATCAGTATGGCCAATTCCTGTAGATCAACACCGCGGCTGTCTATCTGCCGTCCATCCACAACCAGTAAAACCAGTTCGCCGCTATTACGGTATCCTGCGGCCGTCCTGGGATGTATGTCTGGAATTGTGGAACCAAAAAACACTTCTTCATCAGATGTGACCCTGATCCTACCCTCGTGCATCAACACCGGTCCCGCATGGAGGGCATCATCTACTTCCCAGGTCTCTGCTGTTGAAAAATCAAAAGAATCCATTGGCTTTTCGGGATGGTTTTCCAATGGTTCAGAAAAGTTAAATAATGAGTCATTGCGGCTGGTTACCCAAGCAATATCAATACCACCATCATCCAGAAAGCCCAAGGCGCCGCGGGCGGTGTAATAACGCTTGTTGTTGCGCAGTACGGACTTTGTGGCCGGCGCAACGGTATGGTTGTTTACATAAAGCAGCCCAACGTGTTCTGTGGGGTTTTTGTCCATTAAAAAATAACCGCCATTGACCACCACTCTGGCTTTATTGTTCTCAGAAAATTGAGTCAAGGTTTCCCGACGGTCCAGGTCTTCCGATACAATGACATCCAGGTCAACATCAGGATCCGCCGGGTCGATTATTGCCGCCCAGGCATTGATCGGTAATTCATCATTCCTCCCCACCATAATCTTGATACTTATTGGTAATTCAGGAGTGGTATGTTCAACAGTTTGCCAGCGCATGGTAATTTTTGAAAAAGACTTGCCATTGCGCGCACATGATGATAAAAAGATGACCGTACCAAGAATAAGGAATAAAAATTTTCTCAAGGCATTAGCGCAGTTCATTGTTCATTGAACGGTATAATAGTGAAGTCAGCTTCTTTCAACACGTTGCTTTCATCGTCTATAACAGCAATGCTCCACTGGCCTACAGCATCCTCGCGGGGAGTGATATAGGACCAGCAGCGAAAATAATTGGATACACTTACATTCATATGAACTTTAGCGTAAGGCTCTCCCTTAAATTTCCAGACGTGGATTATATCTTCGGATCGTTCCGGGTTTCGCAAACCGGCAAAGCAGTATATCCGGGATGTTGTATCAATAAATACGTCTCTAATGCGCACTGGTTTGCGCTGCTCGAGGTCAATATTTTCGCAAACCACCAGGCGCTGAACAGATATAGCCTTTGGTTTGTCATCCTGTGGCTGCTGGGGCGGTACATATTTTTTGACTTCCAGTCCTGAAGAAGCTTGGGAATTTTCCTCTGCGCTTCGAACAACGTTATCATCTTTTACTGCCATTGGCTGGGCCATTGCTTCTGATTCCATGGAATCTTCGACGATATTTTTCTGTTCTTCCTGGGGAACTGCTGGTGTGTCCCGATACGAAGTTGCGGTAAATAGCAAAAAAGCAAGATAAACAACGGATAAATGGGGAACGTACCGTGCTAAATTTTGCCAAAAAGAAAATAATACCAGCACAGCAAATACAATGGTAACAGGCAAAAATGATGGGTCCAGCAGCAGGCCTTGAATCATGTTAATAAATAGTTGCGGTCATTATTATTGGTTCAATCATTAGCGGTGTTGTAGAATAAATTACCATCATCGGTTTGAAACCTGAAACGATATCTATATGCCTGCCATTTAATTGGCAAACATTTAAATTCAATATGGATTATATTCCAATGAAGTCATTCCTGAGATCCATAGTTGTAGTTTACTTATTATTCGCAGGTATGCTGCTGGCCAACAGTCCAACGTATGTTTCAGTCGGTATATTTCAGCAGGAACAGCGCACTTTTTATCGTGTGGATAATGGCTTACCCAGTAATGATATCCGTGATATTGCTGCCACCGATGATGGTACAGTGTTTGCGGCTACAGCCAAAGGACTGGTGATGTTCATGGACGATGAATGGTCCGTAGTAGAACAAATGGAACATGTGGATGTGTGGATGCTGGCTGCTAAAGGTAAAGAACTGGCTGTCTTTGGCGGCACTGAAAAGGATCAGATCGTGGCCGGGGGGAATATCTATCTGCTCAACAAGGGCTGGCTGGATCAGACTATTACACTGCCAGCGCGGGTCAAGGTGCCCGTTTCAGGAAATGATCTTAGTTTTCACAATAATATTATGCTGGGTACCACAGATGATATAATACTGCTGGAAAGAAGATATGGGAATATTTATAAAAGATCATCCAAAGGATCAAGATTTACCTCCAATACTCGTCCTGTGGCGCTGCATATTCCCGCAACGGAAATTCGACAAATCACTGTCACTGGTGCGGGCAAAACGTACGTCGCCACCGACTCCGCCCTGTTATCCTTTTCATCCCTGAAGGAAGGCTGGTCCCCGGTACTGCCCCGTAATGGACAGCACAGCTGGGGACTGCATGATGCCCGCGGTGTGACTGTAGATGCGTTTGGACGGCTGTGGTTTGCCAGTACACAGGGTGTAGGCTATTATGATGAGGGCTGGCATTTGTTTACTGGTCATGATGGACTGCCCTACAATGATTTTACTATGATGGCACCAGGCAACGCTGGTGATATGTGGTTTGGGACACGAAAAGGCGCCGTGCACCTTGACGGCGAAAATTGGGAATACCGTCAGGGGAAACGTTGGCTGCCGGACGATCATGTACGCAGTATTACGGTTACGCCAAATGGTGACGCATGGTTTGCTACCGCCAATGGTGTAGGTATCATCCAGCACCGCCCTCTATCCCTGGCAGAAAAGGCGCAATGGTATGAAGATGAGATTGATCGTTATCATCGCCGGACACCCTATGAATTTGTTCTGGAAGTACATATGGAAGAACCGGGTACAAAACGCAACTGGAAACAGCATGATAGCGATAATGATGGTCTCTGGACCAGCATGTATGGTGCGGGTGAGTGTTTTGCCTACGCGGCCAACGGTGATCTCCAAGCAAAAAGACGGGCTAAGAAGGCATTTGACGCGTTGAAATTCCTGGGGGATGTTACCCAGGGAAACCAGCATTCACCACCGCAAGGTTTTGTGGCTCGCACGGTCTTGCCTACCAGCGGTCCCGACCCAAATATTGGCCGGATTAAACGGGACCTGCATAAAAAAGAAACAGATGATGCAATGTGGAAGATCTATGAACCACGCTGGCCTAAAAGTGCAGATGGCAAATGGTATTATAAAACGGATACCAGTTCAGATGAACTGGATGGTCATTATTTCCTGTATGCATTGTATTATGATCTGGTCGCGGATACGGAGTCAGAAAAGGAACGGGTGCGGGAACATGTACGGCGCTTGACGGATCATATTATTGATCATGATTTTCAACTGATGGATCACGATGGCCGGCCCACTCGCTGGGCCCGGTACAGTCCCAAGGAAATGAATTTTGATAAAAACTGGTTTGTGGAACGGGGACTGAATTCATTGAGTATTCTATCCTACTTGATCACAACGGCCCATATCACCGGCGATGATAAATACCGGGACATAGCGAGTACACTCGTGGATCAACATGGTTACGCACAGAATATGATCGATATGAAGTTCCAGCGCGGTTTTGGTACAGGAAACCAGTCCGATGATGAAATGGCTTTCATGTGTTACTATAACCTGGTGAATTACGAAAAGGATCCAGAACTGCGTTCCCGGTATGCGTTTTCATTCTGGTTGGCCTGGCAGCAGGAAGCGCCTGAATTAAATCCATTTTTCAACTTTGCCTTCATGGCCGCCTGCCAGGGCCTCAGTTTTGAAGATCCGTGGGGAGTCTATGAGCTAGAACCCCATGGCGAATGGCTAGATGAATCCGTTGAAACGTTGATCCGTTTCCCCCTGGACCGCTTCAACTGGCGGCATATCAACAGCCACCGAATCGATATTACCAGGTTCCACCCCGTTACGAGGACATTTGATGATAATGATATGAGCACCAGCGGCTATCGCAACAACGGCAAGGTCATTCAGGTGGATGAATCGCATTTCAATCACTGGAACCGGGATCCCTGGCGACTGGATACCGGCGCAGATGGCCGGGTTCTGTCAAGCGGCACTGTGTTCCTCCTGCCCTATTACATGGGCCTTTATCACGGCTTTCTGCTGGATTAATAAGCGGATCAGCTGGGAGTTTTTACTGGACAAAATCCATTAAAACACCCGGGCGATCCGTGATAATACCATGGACACCCATGTTCACCATCCGCCTCATTTCAATTGAATCGTTCACAGTCCAGACCCAGACCTGACGATCCCCTTTGGAAAAAGCATTGATATAACGTCGATCCAGTTCCAATTGCCCTAGTTTTGTAGAAAATGAACGAGGTAATTGTGCCACTACCGCATCCAATGGAAGCAGTCGATCCAGACCAACCCTGCTCAATATATACAGAATAGTGCCCTGGTTTACAGGCAGGGACGTGGCCACTTCTGGACAAACACCTTGGAAGCGAGTGAGCGTCTCATCGCTGAAGGAGGCCACGATCACCTGATCAGCGGCAACACCATATTGCCGCAGCAGGTCGCAGAGATCATTTTCCAGGGGCGGATCATGCTGTTTGATCTCAATATCGTACACCTGCTGGGGAAAGGCATCTAGAACAGCAATTAAGGACAGGATCTTAACCCCTTTACCGCGATAAGGGTAGGTCAAACCATCCGGCGACCAGTTATAGGCACCATCCACCTGCTGCAATCCTGACCAGGACATTTCCCGAATCAAGCCGCTGCTATCTGTAAGACGGTCGATAGTCTGATCATGGTTAATGACAAGAACTCCATCCTTGGTACGATGAATATCCACTTCCAGTACCTGGAGGCCCATATCTACAGCATTAGTAAAAGCCAGCAATGATTCATCCGGGTATACCTTATTGCCACCCTGATGGGCAATGGTGACCGGTTTAGATAAATGTTTTAAGACGGGATGGGTCGTTTTCTGATGTATGATGAATCCCAGGGTGTAAAGAAACAAATACATACCGCAAATGATCATCAAAAACTGTTTCATAGATGAAAGATGTGTGAATCGGCTAGAATATAACTATGGTTGCTGAAGTCTGTTCCGCTATAGTTATTTCAGGAGGACAATTTTCCTGGTCGCGGTGAAATCGGCAGAAGACAATCGATAAAAATACACACCGGAAGGTAAAGGTATGCCAGTATCATTTTGACCATTCCACTGGACAACGGCTTGGCCTGCTGACTGCTTTCCAGTAATGAGTGTTTTGACCAATTTTCCTGTTATATCAAATATCCCTATGGTGAACTGCCTTCCAATTGGTACCTCGTAACTGATAGCGGTCACAGGATTGAAGGGATTGGGATAAGCGGCGTGGAGTTGAAATTCATGGGGATATATTTCATCGGCAATATTTATACTGACGGGACAATAATTTCCGTCCGGGGCTAACTGGGGGAGCAGGTAGGTATTATCTGTGATCAGCGCATACATTAGTGTGTCCGTCTGTTCAAAAAGCGCCGGTGTGCAGGGTTCCCATTCATCGGCGATACCCGCACAGGTGGCAGCATCAGCAAGAATTCCCATGTTGGTTACGATACACCAGTAAAGATATTCAATGGCCATACATTCGTAATCACAAGTATAATCATCATAGTGGTACCATGCTTCCTGCGGATAATTGTTGGGGTGCTGTATGAATTGACCGCCCCGCGCTACATCCATAGCGACAGTGAGCAGGGATGAATTGGGTTCCACTGCAAAAGCATCGGGGTAAATGTTGGTGTGACCGATCGCATTGATCACGTGGACCACCTCTTCCACAGTGGCATCGGCCCCCCAATAGCCAGGATTAATCGGATCAATCTCATTCTGCCATAATACAGCAGCGGCACCATCACCATTGTAATGGTCAAAAAAATTATCCATGGCTGGTGAACCGTCATAGGCAAAGATCGGAATAAGGGCGCCATTGGCACCCAGTTCTGCTTTCAATACGGGATCATCCACTTCCCCGTCTTCATCGTTATCCAGCAGTTCTGCGGCCACGGCGGCGGCGTGTAACACCTTTGCATCCGGAATGGAAGATTCCGCATATACGCTGAAACAGTCCAACACGCGAACGTATTTAGTAAAGTCGCTGAAAGCGGTTGAGTTGGCATTGGGATTTGCTTCAATGTCAAAACAGATAGTGTTCTGGGCATGAATTACCTTAAGCGAGAATAATAGAATGGCAATTGTGCTACATTTGACCATGGTTTTTGATGATAAATTCCTAAACTGAACCAGCAAAATGTAGTAAGGAAAAACAAATTTTTTTTAAAAAATACTTGACTTGCGGATTGAATACAATTAACGTCTAGTGTGAGATGAGAACGGAATGAGATAGTATCAAAATCTGGGACTTTCACAGCCTGGCAAGACCGAAGCGAAAGTGGAGGTTAACTTGAAGTTCGCAAGAGCGGAAAGAGGTCAGGAAAAGAGCCAGGTTACTAGATCTGTCAAAGGAGAAGGTGACCTGGCTTTTGACTTATAGAAACAAAAAACCCCACAGAATGCGGGGTTTTTGTATTATGTATTATTATCTTTAATCTAGTTCGACACTGGCGAAGAAAAATCAGGACGGAACTTAATTCTTATTGGTTTTAAAATATTAATTACATCCCTATGGTTCCAGGCCCATATTCTCCCAGATAAAAGCAAAGCGGTCAGCGGCCAATGCGATCCGCTGTGTGGTGGAAACACTGCCATGGCCGGCCTTGGTCTCAATCCTAATCAGCACCGGGTTTGGTCCAGAATGGGCATCCTGCAAACGGGCAGCAAACTTGAAGGAATGGGCTGGTACTACACGATCATCATGATCAGCAGTGGTCACCAACGTTGCGGGGTAAGTAATACCATCTTTTAAAGCATGGTAGGGAGAGTATTTCTTCAGGTAGTTAAACATTTCCGGGGAATCATCGGCTGTGCCGTAATCGTCTGCCCAGCCTGCACCAGCAGTGAACTGGTGGTAACGTAGCATATCCATGACACCTACTGCTGGGACAGCAACTTTCACTAAATCGGGTCGCTGAGTCATAGTTGCACCAACTAGCAAACCACCATTTGAACCACCCAGGATCGCCAGGTATTCACTAGATGTATAATTGTTGTCAATTAAATATTCAGCGGCGGCAATGAAATCGTCGAAGACATTCTGCTTATTCATTTTGGTCCCCGCATCGTGCCAGTCTTCACCATATTCTCCTCCACCCCGCAGAAGAACTCGGCCCCCAGGGTTTTTTAGATGACCTGATGCTGATCCTGGTGGTCCTGCGGAAATGTGCCATACAGGAAGAGGTCGGGATCGAATTCATCGAAGAGCATACTACAGGGCTGGATTATTCGGTCAATCAGTTGCTGACCAGCGATTTTGACAAAATCACCAAAGAAAATAAAAAATTATTTGATGAATTACTGGCCGTCACCGGCATGCGCTATTAATTACTACCGCTGAACCAGTCCATAGCCATTAAGGCGTCCAGCGCGGTCTGGGCCTGCACTTGGTATACACTGCCCAGTAAGAATAATATGGCTGCGCTATTTTTCATGTTCCATGTTACAGAAAACAGATTGTACACTTCAATGTACTTGATATTTAAACAATAAAACCCTATACAGGATATCCCGTAGATCTTAGAACTGGTAGCTAATCATGCACATCAGAGAACCACGTGTGGCTGCCAAAGTAGTTGCGGGGTTTGGCTTCACCGCGCAAGATAAAATATTCAAAACCACCGGTAATCGCTAAGAGATATTTTTTCTAATAATGGTTTGACGTAAATGAGATGGGGCACCCACCGAAAAAGTACAGGAATGTGCTGAACCGAATGAGGACGAATGCTTATGGATAAGGTACTGTTGTTGTCATCGACCGGTTCTATTACCCAGGCCACAGAGGATTTGCGTCCCCCATTTTCTGCCGGTTTCCAGATCGTAACCCACCCCATCGGTCCATTGGATGAATTGGCGTTCAAACACCCAGCCGCTGAGATAATGGATCTCATCACGGGACTGGTCACCGGGCCAGGCAGTTACCGGGTTCTTTTTGCAGAATGGGTGGCACGTTTCCAGGTTCCCCCGGGCGGCTATTGCCTGCCATACTATGTCTGACGCAGCGGCAATAGGACGCTGCACTGCCACCGGCCATCGAAATCGAGCATTCGTTAGTATTTCAGAAATTGGTCTTATGTTAAATAATTACAGTGGTACTTGTAACTGATATTGATAACGCACTCTGCGGCAGCCCCGCACCGAAATCTGTTTCAGTCAGCCAATTTTGAATATTTTGTCTTTGCGACGCACCTTATCTGATACCTTGATACCAATGCTGTCACCTTTCTTGGCGCTTTCAACAGCCTCATGTTCGATCTGCATGGATAGAACTTCTTCTTTTAAATCAGTGGTATGCCCCTTGACATGTATTGTATCACCAACCTTCAATTTTCCTGCGGTAATTTCAATGGCAGCGACCGATATTTGGCCAAAATATTTGGATACATACCCAATTTCCTGGTCCTTCATAGCTTACTCCAAGTTTGCGTAAGTTGAATGTACTCCCCAAGCGAGTTAAAGTCAATCGCCGAACTGACTGCAAGACCTGCTCGGTAGGTATTTTACCAACTTATAATATCCGGATGGCCAGAAAGATCCAGCCTCCCAGCAACAACAGCACACAGATATAAAAGGCGTAGGCCCTGTTGGGAACGTAATTCGAGGTGAGCCGGATGTAACTATGGATAAACTTGAAGACCACGAACAGCCAGGCAATCCACAGGTCCAGCGAACGAACGTCATCAATAATGTAGAGTATGATACATAAGAGATAGAACAGGATGGGCATCTCAAAAAAGTTCTTATAATGGTGCCGGGCCGCCAGCATATACTCCGGGGCCGAACCTTCGTACACTCGAAACCATCTATAGCGCACTTCCCGTTTCTTGATTGCCTTTTCGATCACGTAGCGCATATGGAAAACAACAAAAAAGTTTAGGAAAACAACGGGCATTATCGGATAGAGAATGAGGGTATTATCCATGAAGGGAATTTAACGACTAAACCAAGAAACAAGAAACCCCGCTAATGGGCTGGGCTCTTGTTTAAATCCTAACTCAACGCCATCCGCAGAAACTCAATATCTGATTCAAAGGATTCCGGCAGGAGCGGGCCAAAAGAGAATCGGAAAAATTGCCTGAGCGGAGAGCTGTCTCCTCGACGTTCCATATCGCAGTCAGTTCCTTTTAGAATCGCAGCACCGTATTTAAAGAGGCGACTGTTAAGTTCGGCGGCAGTTAATTCTCCCGGAAGGCGGCACCAGTGATAAAATCCACCGTCACCGGAAAAAAGGTCTAATCCGAGATCAGCAAATGCGTCGCCATAGCGCTGACGCTGACCAGCATAGAACTCTGGTATAGCTTTATGGGCCAGGTCAGTACGCTCTTGCTGCAGTAAATCCAGAGCATAGAGTTGGGATGGCCGGGAAACACCGCCCATGCCAAATGATGAAAAGTTACCAAGTATTTCGATGTAGTGCTTTGCGGCTACTACCCATCCAATCCGAATACCTGGTGCCTGCAGTCCCTTGGTTGCCGCGCCTGAAATAAACAAATTGGAACGGTTTATATCCTCGATATATCCCAAGGCGGTTGCTGGAGGCTCGTGAAACAGTTCATACGCTTCATCTATAAGCAGGCCAAATGAACCATATGATGCTTTCTCGACCAGGGCTTTTAGTTTTTTCCCGCTTCTGGTGACACCGGTAGGATTACAGGGATTGCTCAGCATTACCAGATTACGGACAGAATCATCCGTGTTAACATAATCCTGGACAGATGGAAAAAAATGATTCTCAGCATGACTGTCCACCAATGAGTATTTGCGCTGGAGCAGGCGCAGCATATCGTAGTAGGGGGTGTATTCAGTGGCGGCTATGCGAATATTTATATCCGGTTGCAGGAACATCAACAGTGCCACCAGGCCAGGACGCCCACCAGCAAAGACCATAACATTCTCGTAATCAATACCGGCGTTGTAATAATGATTATAATAGCCAGCAATGGCCTCGCGCAACGCCGGCAGACCCCAGGCCTTTGGATATTTCAGGTCTTCAGCATCTAGATGGACATTTGTTGGCATCTCTGGCCCGCCGGGTAACTGGGAAGTTAGCGGGAATCCCTGGCTCCAGGGATGTGTCCCCATCTCGCCCATGGTTACACCAAAAGCGACCTGAAAAGCATAAAGGGTCTCGTAAATTCCCATGGGCGGGACATAGCTCAGGAAACTTTCTGAAGCTTTGCTCAATGTTGAAACCAAATATTTTTTATTCGATCGTTAATTTTCATATCCTAAATCTAACCGCAATTTTAAAAACAAAAAACCCCGCTACTGGGCGGGGCACAATGTTCTACTCTTCCTTGTCTATTTTACTTTTAATATAATTATATCCCTCCCGATTTTCTCGATGTTGTTGCGCATCAGAGGCTATTTTACTTGCCATAGCATTCGCTACACTCTCATTTATTTTTTTTCCCTTTGATTTTTTTTCATTTCTGTAATGAATAAATACAATCAGATAATATACACAAATTGCTATAAAGAGAATTAATAGTGCAGGGGATAGTTTCATATAATTAATATTACACCCCGCCAGTCCTAAATGTCTACAAACAAAAAAACCCACTAATGGCCGGGTTTTAATCATTATAAAGTCTAAATCATAAGTTTCTCTAAATTACAAATCATTATAAAGATACAATTTCTCTTAACTTTATGAAAGAAATCTATATTTATAGCTGCTTGATAATTCTATCAGCAATTTCTGCTCAAGGTACAGTTGAAATAAATTACTTTTATTCTGATGTACTGCAAGTCGATTGCGGATATACGATTCATTTGCCAGAAGGATACGATAATAGCGATGAACATTACCCTGTATTATATTTTCTGCATGGGTTTGGAGCAAATCATTATTTATTTTATGGCGGAATCCATGATATAATGGATTCTCTTATTTCCTTAGGTCAAGTGGATCCATTCATAATAGTAAGGCCCGATGGATCTGCAAGTCCATATTTAGGAAGTTTTTATACAAATTCAGCTTTATATGGTGATTTTGAAGATTACATTGTGTATGACCTTATCGATCATATAGATAATTCCTATCGAACGATCGATCACCGTCTATATCGTGGTATTGGCGGCCATTCCATGGGAGGATATGGTGCAACAAAACTTGGTATAAAATATTATGATCTATTTGGATCAATCTCTTCTCACAGCGGTGCGTTGGTGTTTGACAACCTAACAGATTTAATACCCGATTTAATGTATGAAACATCCTGGAGTCCATTGGGTTTGTTCATGCCGACGAATGGTTTTGTTTCATTATTCATGTTTGGTGCGTCTGGAGCGTTTAGCCCTAATCTTAACCTTCCTCCTTGGTACGTTGACCTGCCTGTAGATTATAATGGAGAAATAATCGAATCTGTCTGGGAGCTGTGGCTACCCCATGATCCGCTACAGATAGCCCAGGATAGCATAGATGTGTTACCTCTGCTGGATTATTATTTAGACTGCGGCGACCAGGATGAATATTATTTGGAAGAGCATGCTATAAATTTTCATGCGTTCCTAAATAGTTTCAACTTTGATCATGAATACCATATTTATTCTGGATACCATTGGTCTGACATTGACAACAGATTTGCATACTCTTTGATTCATCACAACGATGCGTTCGGTGTTCCTGCTTATATCCTGGGTGATTTAAATGGTGATGGAACTGTTACGCCAATCGATACAATGACTGAAATACAAATAATAATGAATAATACATTTTATAATATGTATAACAGCTATGCTGGTGATATGGA